>Ga0187892_10000269_pt1 | contig 138461 bp, 143 predicted proteins | sample MA1701073metaG_FD_139345 | JGI IMG/M metagenome (GOLD analysis project Ga0187892, IMG submission 139345) | Bio-ooze microbial communities from a basaltic lava cave in the Kipuka Kanohina Cave System on the Island of Hawaii, USA - MA170107-3 metaG ... | reverse complement strand
GGGACAATGTGCCGGTGACGGCGGAGCTGATCTCCCCGATCGCGATGGACCAGGGGCTGCGGTTTGCGGTCCGGGAGGGCGGCAAGACCGTCGGCTCGGGCGTGGTCACGGAAATTCTGGCGTAAGGGCGGAGGGTCGATAGCAAATGGCTCATAGTCGCTCTGGGAGTTCATGGTGAAAGTTGATCAGCGAATCAGGGTACGGCTGAAAGGCTTCGACTACCGGGTGCTGGATCAGTCCGTGGCCGAGATCGTCGAAACCGTGAGACGCAGTGGGGCGAAGGTAGCGGGGCCGATCCCCCTGCCGACCCGCATTGAGAAATTTACGGTCCAGCGATCCACGCACGTGGACAAGAAGTCCAGAGAGCAGTTTGAAGTCAGGACGCACAAGCGGCTGCTGGATATCATGGAGCCCACGCCGGAGACCATGGACGCGCTGATGAAGTTGAATTTGGCGGCCGGCGTGGATGTGGAGATTAAACTTTAAGGACTGAGTGCTGAGGACTGAGGACTGAGAGGCCAGATTCTGAACCTCAGTCCTCAGAACTCGCGCCGGTGTGAGATGACAAACGGGTTGATCGGAAAAAAGCTCGGGATGACCCAGGTGTTCGATGCCGACGGAAAGCTTATTCCGGTCACGGTGATCGAGGCAGGTCCGTGCCGAGTGGCGCAGGTGAAAACCCGCGATCGGCACGGCTATGAGGCGGTGCAGCTCGCCTTTGAGGAAGTGCCGGAGCGCAAGCTGACCCGCGCGGAGCGAGGGCATCTGAAGGCCGTCCAGGTCGCACCCAGCCGGCGGTTGAAGGAATTCAAGCAGGCGGGGGACGTGCAGGTCGGTCAGGTGGTAAAGGCCGACCTGTTTCAGAAGGGCGAGCGGGTGGACGTCGAAGGCGTCTCCAAGGGGAAAGGATTCCAAGGCGTGATCAAACGCCATCACTACCGCGGGGGACCCGAGACGCATGGGTCCATGTTCCATCGCGCGCCCGGCTCCATCGGGAGTAGCTCCTTCCCCTCTCGGGTCTGGAAGAACAAGACGCTGCCGGGCCAATTGGGAAACGTCCGCGTAACCGTTCAAGGGCTGCGGGTGGTCGAGGCGCGGCCGGACGAAAATCTATTGTTCGTGAGCGGCGCCGTTCCCGGCGCGACGGGCGGCGCCGTCGTGGTCCGGCGGTCCAAAAAAGGCTCAAAGGGCTAGACTATGCCGACCGTCGATGTCCTAGATCTCCGGAAGCAGAAGGTCGGGTCGGTCCAGTTGCAGGACCGCGTGTTCGGCGTCAAGCCAGAGCCGTCGCTGGTTCATGAAGCGGTGGTCATGCAGCAGGCCTGCGCAAGACAGGGGACTGCATCGACGCTGCGCCGTGGAGAAGTGAGCGGGTCCGGGAAGAAACCTTGGAAACAGAAACATACAGGCCGCGCGAGGGCTGGTTCCATTCGATCACCGGTGTGGCGCCACGGCGGCACGGTGTTTGGACCCCGGCCGCGTAGTTATGCCTACAGTATCCCGAAAAAGAAATACCGGGTCGCTCTGCAGGGCGCGCTGTCCGCGAAGCTTGGCGAAGGGGGGGTCGTCGTAGTGTCGGATCTCACACTTGAAGCCCCAAAGACCCGGCAGCTGGCGAAGGTACTGGAGCAGTTGGGGTTGACCGCTAAGACTCTGATCGTGACCGGGGAAGGTCGCACTGATGTCGAGCGGGCAGCGCGAAATCTGCGTCATGTCAAGGTGGTGAAACCGGAGGAGCTGAGCGTCTACGACGTGCTGCGGTACAACTTCCTGTTGATCCCGGAACGAGAACTGTCGCGCCTCCAAGAGGTCTGGTCGTGAAGCGAGATCCTTACGAGGTGCTGTTGCAGCCACTGCTGACCGAGAAGATCACGGCGATGCGCGAGAGTGCCAACCAGGTGGGATTTCTGGTCCGTCGTGATGCGAACCGAATCGAGGTGAAGCGTGCCGTGGAATCCGCGCTCAAGGTGAAGGTCGCCCGCGTGAATATCCTGAACGTGATGGGGAAAACGAAGCGGCTCGGTCGGTTTGCGGGGAAGCGACCTGATTGGAAGAAAGCCATCGTGACCTTGAAGCCGGGCGAAAAATTAGAGCTATACGAAAGTGTGTAGGGCTCGTGGCTCGAGGCGAGGCGTAAGGGGTCGGAGAACGCGGCGACCTCTCGCCTGGTGCCTCGTGCCCCGCGCCTGCGGGAGCGACAGCGAACGATGGGACTAAAAGCATACCAGCCCACCTCGCCGGGTCGGCGGGGGATGACGATCCTGACGGGAGAAGGCCTGAGCAAGAAGAGACCGGAGCGGAGTCTCACGGAATCTCACCCTCGTCCCGGCGGCCGCAACAGCGACGGTCGGATGACCGTGCGTGCTCGGGGTAGCGGCCACAAGCGGCTCTATCGACGGGTCGATTTCAAGCGAGACAAGCTGGGCGTGCCAGCGCGCGTCTCGGCCATCGAATACGATCCGAACCGCTCGGCTCGGCTTGCGCTGCTTCATTACGTCGACGGCGAGAAGCGCTATATTCTGGCTCCGGAAGGGCTGGCGGTGCGTGACACGGTCCAGTCAGGTCCGAACGCGGAAGTCAGGCCGGGCAATGCGCTCCCGCTTGGCGCCATGCCGCTGGGGACCACGATCCATAATATCGAGCTGAAACCGGGGAAAGGTGGCCAGCTGATCCGGAGTGCCGGCGGCTTCGCCCAGGTCATGGGCCGAGACGGTGACTATATGCAGGTTCGCCTGAAGTCGGGCGAGATGCGGCGCATCCTGGCCGCCTGCATGGCGACGGTGGGGCAGGTCGGGAACCTGGATCATGAAAATGTCTCGATCGGCAAAGCGGGACGGAACAGGTGGAAAGGCTGGCGACCGCATGTGCGCGGAGTGGTGATGAATCCGGTGGATCATCCGCACGGCGGCGGGGAGGGTAAGTCAGGACAGGGGAATCCCCATCCGGTGTCCCCCTGGGGGCTGCCGACCAAGGGGTATAAGACCAGACAGAACAAGGCGACAGACAAGTTTATCATCGCCCGGCGGAAGAAGTAGGGCGAACGGAAGGTCGGGGGGGAGATCCGATGGCGCGATCGATTCGAAAGGGTGCGTTCGTGGATGCCCATCTGCTGAAGAAGGTGGAGCAGATGAACACGACTCGGGACCGACAAATCATCAAGACGTGGTCCCGCCGCTCCACGGTGGTCCCCGATATGATCGGACATACACTGGCGGTCCACAATGGGAAAAAGTTCATCCCCGTCTTCGTGACTGAGAACATGGTGGGCCATAAGCTCGGTGAGTTTGCGCCGACTCGATTCTTCAAGAGCCACGGGGCTGTGCGAACTGAGAAGGCGGTGGCTCTCAAGTGAGCAGGGATGAGTGATGGGTGATGAGTGAACGGTCAGGAATGGTCAGAATGGACAACAAGCGGACCCTTCTAACCCATCACCCTTCACCCATCACCCTTCACAGGGGCTGACGATGCCGGAGGCACAAGCCATTTTGCGGTACGTGCGGGTGGCACCGCGCAAGGCGCGCGCCGTCGTGGATTTGATCCGCGGGCAGCCTGTCCCCCATGCCCTGACGTTGCTGAAGTATACGCCACGGAACGCCGCCAAGGTCGTGGAAAAGGTGCTGCGTTCGGCGGTGGCGAATGCCGAGCAAAAGGAGATGGGGGACAGCGACGCCATGTGGGTGGCCCGGGCCTATGTGGATGGCGGACCGACCTACAAGCGGTTTCGAGCTCGGTCCATGGGGCGAGCCAACTCGATCCACAAGCGGACCAGTCACATCACCGTGGTTGTCGCCGCACCGGAAGCCTCAACGAGCCGATGATGGAGCGGCGCCGAACCGATCAGGCGCGGCATGAGATCGTTCCGAGCAAAGGACGGAACGCAATCGTACCTCTAGAGAATAGAGTGGGCGGGGAACGGTAGGAGGATATGGGACAGAAAACTCATCCGGTAGGGTATCGGTTAGGCTACAACCGCACCTGGAATTCCCGTTGGTATGCGGGGAAAGACTTCGCCAAGCTCCTCCATCAGGACATTCGAATCAGAAAAATGGTCAAGGAGAAGCTGTACCACGCCGGGGTCTCGCGGGTCGAGATCGAGCGATCGGGGGATCAAACACGGGTCATCATTCATACCGCTCGGCCGGGCATCATCATCGGACGAAAGGGTACGGAGGTCGATAAGCTGAAAGCCTCAATTGAGAAACAGTATGGCTCGCAGGTGTACATCACGGTCAAGGAAATCAAGAAGCCGGAACTCGACGCACAGCTCGTGAGCGAGAACATTGCGGTGCAACTGGAGAAGCGCGTCGCGTTTCGCCGGGCCATGAAGCGAAGCGTGGCCGCGGCGCTTCGCTTGGGTGCGCAAGGGATTCGCATCACATGCGCGGGCCGGCTCGGGGGAGCCGAGATCGCCCGAACCGAGTGGTATCGCGAAGGTCGGGTGCCGCTCCACACCTTGCGCGCGGACATCGACTACGGGTTTGCCGAGGCTCACACCACGATGGGGCAGATCGGGATCAAGACCTGGATCTACAAGGGTGAGGCACTTCCGACCCGGGTGGAGAAGGTCGAGAGCCCCTTCGACCGACGATAGTAGACCGTGCGACAGTGAAGGACCGCTCCCTGCGGCAGGGAAAGCCACGAGCCTCCCGCCTGCCCGTGGGTAGCTGATGGAGAAGGAACGTGCTGGCCCCGAAGAAGGTCAAGTTCAGAAAGATGCAAAAGGGCCGGATGCGCGGCAAAGCGTACCGGGGTGGCCAGATTACGCTGGGCGAGTACGGTCTAAAGGCCATGGAGCCTGCGCGCTTGACTAGCCGGCAGATCGAGGCGGCTCGTATCGCCATCACCCGGTATGTCAAGCGTGGGGGACAGGTCTGGACCCGCGTGTTCCCGGACAAGCCGATCACCAAGAAGCCGGCCGAGACGCGCATGGGCAAGGGGAAGGGTAACCCCGAGTTCTGGGTCGCTGTGGTGAAGCCTGGGCGAATCCTCTATGAGATGGATGGGGTGACGCCGGAGATAGCCGAGGAGGCCTTTCGTCTGGCGGCACACAAGTTACCCCTGGCTACTAGGATCGTCGCTCGAGGGATGATTTAGAAGAATCGGATCATTGAGCCATTGACGATTGAAGCATGAAATTGAGAGTTGAATCAGGCAATGAATCAATGAAGCAATGAACCAATGGATCAATGCTGATCATGGAGACCAAGGAGCTCAGGAATCTGGATCAGACCGAGTTGCGGGAGAAGGAGCGCCAGCTTCAACAGGAAGTGTTCAATCTGAGATTCCAAGTTGCGACGGGGCGCGTTGAAAATCCGATGAAGATGCGTCACACCCGTCGTGAGCTGGCCCGCGTGAAGACCATTCTTCGCGAAATGGCCGCGACCCCGACCCCTCCAACCGGCCGGAAAAAAGGATGAGCGTGATGGAGATAGAGAAGAAGCGGCACGACTGGATCGGCCGGGTCGTCAGTAACAAGATGCAGAAAACGGTTGTGGTGGAGGTCGAGCGATTCGTGCGCCACCCGTTCTATCGAAAAGTGCTGAGGCGGGTGACCAGATTGAAAGCCCATGATGAGCAGAACGCCTGCCAGATTGGCGACCGGGTCAGGCTGATCGAGACCCGACCCATCAGCAAGGACAAACACTGGCGGGTTACCCAGATCGTGGAACGAGGGAAGCCGGAATAACGAATGTTACAGTGCTGAGCGATGAGGACTGAGGACTGAGCAGGAGCCTTCAGCGCCGCCGGGAATTCGAAACCTCAGCACTCAGTCCTGAGTCCTCAGTCCTAGAAGAGCGATGATCCAGAATTACAGCTATCTCGATGTGGCCGATAACTCAGGTGCGAAGCAGGTCATGTGCTTCCATGTCCTGGGTGGGTCCAAGCGTCGGTACGGCTCGATCGGGGATGTCGTAGTGGTGGCAGTCAAAGAAGCGATCCCCCAGGCCACGGTCAAGAAGGGTGATGTCAGTAAAGCGGTGATCGTGCGGACGACCAAGGGAGTCCGCCGCGAAGACGGGTCGTACATCAAGTTCGACCGCAATGCCTGTGTGCTGATCAATGCGCAGGGCGAACCGATCGGCACCCGAATCTTCGGGCCGGTCGCACGAGAGTTGCGTTGGAAGAAGTTCATGAAGATCATTTCGCTGGCGCCAGAGGTCCTGTAGCGCGAGGGTTGACCGAGCATGGGCGGACAGGCGATTCCAAAGACCAAACTCAAGAAGGGCGATACGGTCATGGTCATCACGGGCCGCGAACGAGGCAAGACCGGCAAGATCCTGTCGCTCAATGTCGTGGATAGCCAGGTGGTGGTCGAGAAACTGAATATCATCAAGCGTCACACCAAGCCGAGTCAGAAGGTACGCCAGGGTGGAATTCTTGAACGCGAAGCCCCCATGGACCTCTCGAACGTGATGCTCTTTTGCGGGAACTGCCAAAAGGCCATGCGGGTAGGGATCAAGGTGCTGGCTGACGGTCAGCGAGTCCGCGCGTGTAAACGGTGCAAAGAAGTGATCGAGAAGGCGTGACGAGGACCGAGACGATGGCCAAGGGCGAAAAGGGGACGGCCGACAAGACCCCGGACAAGAAGGCGGCGACCAAGAAGGAGTCGGCTCCAGTCGGCCCCAAGGTACCTCCACGGCTCAAGGAAGCCTATCGCGATCGGGTCGTCCCGGCTCTGATGAAGGAGTTCGGGTACAAGAATCCCATGCAGGTCCCGAGGCTCGAACGGATCGTGTTGAATGTGGGGATGGGCGAGGCAATCCAGAACGTCAAGCTCTTGGAAAGCGCCGCGAGCGAACTGGCGGTCGTGAGCGGGCAGCGAGCGGTTGTGACGCGAGCCAAGAAGGCCATCGCCAATTTTAAGCTTCGCCAGGGGATGCCGATCGGGGCGAAGGTGACGCTCAGGAGCGACCAGATGTATGAGTTTCTCGACCGACTGGTCAGTCTGGCGCTGCCCCGCATCCGGGATTTCCGCGGGGTGTCACCCAAGGCCTTCGACGGTCGTGGAAATTACACCCTGGGGCTCAAGGAACAGTTGATCTTTCCGGAGATCAAATACGACAGCGTCGCCTCGATCCATGGGATGGATATCACCATTGTGACGACGGCCAGGACCAACGATGAAGGGAAAGCCTTGTTGCGCCACATGGGCATGCCGTTTAGGAGCTGACGCACGGGACTTCTCACGATAATCCAGGTGGAGAACTAGAGTGTCACGTAAAGCCCTGCGACTCAAATCCGCGTCTGTTCCCAAATTCAAAACACGGGCCTATAACCGCTGTCCTCTCTGCGGTCGTGTCAGGGGATTCCTCCGGCGGTTTCGGATGTGCAGGATCTGCTTTCGATTTCTGAGCCTGCGCGGAGAAATCCCCGGAGTGACAAAGGCAAGCTGGTAGCAGATCGATAGTACTGAGTTGTGAGTTCTCAGTTTGAGAGAGTTGGCAAGCTCGAGACTCTCGACTGATCACTCGCAACTCGGTGCTCATAACTCGCAACTCAAAACTGGATTGCAAAGATGATGACCGACCCCATTGCTGACCTCTTGATCCGGATTCAGAACGCCTCACGGCGCGGCCATGAGACCGTGACGGTTCCCGCCTCCAAACTCAAGGCGGAACTGCTTCGGGTGCTCAAGAAGGAGGGCTTCATTACGGACTTTGAACGAGCGACCACGGAGGGGCACCCTACCTTGAAAATCCAGTTACGGTACCTCGGGGAGGGTCAACCGATCATTACCGGGATGCGACGGATCAGTAAACCCGGCCAGCGCGTTTACGTGGGAAGGCGAAAGGTGCCTCCGGTGATGGGTGGAATGGGACTGGCGGTGTTGTCCACCTCAAAGGGCCTGCTGACCGATCAGGAATCGAGGCGGGCAAACCTGGGCGGCGAAGTGCTGTTTCAGGTGTGGTAGCAAGCCGGGCTCGCCTCAGTCGGCCGGGAGTATGGAGCTGAGCGCCGAGAGCTAAGGGCTGAGTGCTGACAGCTTTTTCAACCGAGGAACGATGTCACGAATAGGGCAAAAGGTCATCCGGATTCCGACCGAGGTCGAGGTCAAGGTTCAGGATCGGCTGGTCTCGGTCAAAGGACCTCTCGGCCGGCTCGAATGGACGCTGGTGCCGGGACTGGCTGTAGCCGTGACGGACGGGCAGGTGCAGGTGAGCCGCTCATCTAACGAGGCGAAGCTGAGGGCGCTGCACGGGCTTGTCCGAGCTGAGCTCAGCAATATGATCCTCGGCGTGACCAAAGCCTACGAGCGCACACTGGAGATTACCGGGGTCGGTTACAAGGCCCAGGTCCAGGGTCAAGCGCTCCAATTGAACGTCGGCTACACACACCCGGTGGTGTTCACCCTTCCACAGGGAGTCGAGGCCAAGGTCGATAAGCAGACCATCATCACGATCCGTGGCAGCGACAAGCGAAAGGTAGGGCAGGCAGCGGCCAATATTCGCGCCGTCAAGGTCCCGGACGTGTACAAGCAAAAGGGCATCCGCTACGCGGGCGAGGTGCTCCGCAAGAAAGCAGGAAAGACCGGGAAGTAAGTCCGATGAACGTGTTTCAAAAACGAGAGCAGTTACAGCGACGCCAGCTGCGCGTCCGCCAGCGTGTGTTCGGCACGCCCGCGCGTCCACGACTGAACGTCTACCGGAGCAAGCGACAGATTTATGCCCAGATCATTGACGACACCAGCGGGCGGACCCTGGCGGCTGCCTCCTCGTTGGATGCCCCGCTCCGGGAATCGCTGCGAAGGGGCGGGACCGTCGCGGCCGCGAAGGCAGTCGGCCAACTGCTGGCGGATCGTGCCGCAGCGAAGGACATCCGGTCCGTAGTGTTCGATCGGGGAGGGCGCCGGTACCACGGGCGCGTCAAGGCACTGGCTGAGGCCTCGCGTGAAAAGGGCCTGCAGTTCTAATCTTAGATAAGGAGCCTTCATTCGTGCGCGTGAATCCTGATGAGCTGAGCCTCAAGGACAAGGTGGTGTTCATCAACCGTGTGGCCAAGGTGGTCAAGGGCGGCAAGCGATTCAATTTCTGCGCTCTGGTAGTGGTGGGCGATGGTCAGGGTTGGGTCGGGGTCGGGAAAGGGAAGGCCGCTGAGGTGCCGATGGCCATCTCGAAGGCGGTGGAACAGGCCAAAAAGCATCTGGTGCGGATCCCGCTCAAGGACCAGACCATCCCTCATGTCGTACACGGATTGTTTGGTGGTGAGCACGTGCTGCTCAAACCCGCGTCGGCGGGCACCGGCATTATCGCGGGTGGGGCGGTGCGGGCAGTCGTGGAGCTGGCGGGGGCCCACAATATCATCGCGAAGACACTGGGGCGTGGGAACCCATTCAACACGGTCCGGGCGACCCTGAATGGCTTGTTGCAGCTCCGGGACCCGGCTGAGGTCGCCCGCATCCGTCGAGGCACCCTCGATCAGGCGGGATGACGCGATGGGCACACGACCGAAGGCCGCCGGAACCATATCGATCAAGCTCGTACGCAGTCCCATCGGGACTCTGCCCCGGCACCGTCTGGTACTGAGGGGCTTGGGTCTGCGGAGACTCCATGCGACCGTGAGACGTCCGGACACACCGCAGGTGAGGGGAATGATTGCCAAGGTGGGATACCTCTTGGAAGTGAGCAAGGAATGAAGTTGCATGAACTGGCTCCCACAGCGGGAGCGAAGAAAGCGCGGAAGCGGATCGGGCGAGGACCGGGCTCCGGCCACGGAAAGACGGCCACCAAGGGACACAAGGGATTGCTGGCGAGGTCCGGCGGAGGCAAACGGCCTGGGTTCGAGGGGGGACAGATGCCTCTGCTCCGTCGGCTGCCGAAGTTCGGGTTCACGAACCCGTTCCGGACGGAGTATGCCATCGTGAACCTCAAGTCGCTGTCAGCGCTCGAGTCCCTCGAACAGGTGACGCCGCAGGCGCTGGTTGATGCCGGTCTGATCAAGAAAAAGACACAACTGGTCAAGATTCTGGGGCTCGGCGAGGTCGGGAAGGCGATCGTCGTCCAGGCCCATAAGTTCAGCAAATCGGCGAAGGAAAAGATCGAGGCTGCTGGCGGGAAGGCTGAGGTCATCGGCGGTGTTTGAGCGACTCCTCACGAGCATTCAGAACATCTTCAAGATCCCCGAGCTGAGGACCCGCATTCTGTTCACGCTCGTGATGCTGGCCGTGTACCGGGTCGGCGCTCATATCCCGACGCCGGGCATCAACAATGAGGCGCTGGCGAAGTTCCTGCTCGAGAAGGGAGGCTCGCTGCTCGGGTTTCTGGATATTTTCTCGGGCGGAGCGTTGTCGCGACTGACAATTTTCGCGCTCGGGATCATGCCGTACATCAGCGCCTCGATTATTCTGCAGCTGCTGACGGTCGTGATCCCGCACCTCTCCAAACTGGCTAAGGAGGGGGAGCGCGGACGGAAAAAGATTATCCAGTACACGCGGTACGGGACCATCCTCATCGCCCTCATCCAGGGTTTCGGCATCGCGGTGGGGCTCGAGGGCATGAACCAGGGCGCGTTCGTGTTGAACCCCGGCTGGTCGTTCCGCCTGATGACCGTCATCACGCTCACCGCCGGGACGGGGTTCCTCATGTGGCTGGGAGAGCAGATCACCGAGCGAGGCATCGGCAACGGGATCTCGCTGATCATCTTCGCCGGAATCGTGGCCCGTCTGCCGAGCGCGGTCGCGCAGACGTTCGATCTGTACCAGGTGGGACAGTTGAGCTTCTTCCTCCTGCTCGCGCTCGTGTTCATCATGCTGGGAGTCGTGGCAGCGATCGTCTTTTTGGAAAGCGGGCGGCGCAAGATTCCGGTTCAATACGCCAAGCGGGTCATCGGACGAAAGGTGTTCGGAGGGCAGAGCACGCACATCCCGCTCAAGATCAACACCGCGGGCGTCATTCCACCGATCTTCGCGTCCTCGATCATCGCATTCCCGGCCACCATCGCCGGGTTCATTCAGATTCCCTGGGTGCAGTCCCTTGGTGGGCAGCTCTCACCCGGGTCTCTACTCTATACGTTCTTGTATGTCGGGCTGATCGTGTTTTTCTGTTTCTTTTACACCGCGGTGGTGCTGAACCCGGTAGATATGGCCGACAACATGAAGAAGTACGGCGGATTCATTCCTGGCATCCGACCCGGGCAGCGGACGTCGGACTACATCTATAATGTGTTGACCCGGATCACGTTCGGAGGATCGCTGTACCTGGCCGCCGTGTGCGTCATCCCGGAGTTCCTGATCTATAAGCTCAACGTACCGTTCTATTTTGGCGGGACCTCGCTGCTGATCGTCATCGGCGTCGGCCTGGACACGGCCCAACAAATCGAGTCGCACATGCTGATGCGAAACTATGAGGGTTTTCTGGCCAAAGGGCGCCTGAAAGGGCGGAGCGGGTGAGGTTCCCGCATGCGGCTGGTGTTTCTCGGTGCGCCGGGCGTGGGAAAAGGCACACAGGCGGAGCTGATCGCTTCGCGATTTCGTCACCCCAGAATCTCGACCGGAGACATCCTGCGTGAGGCGATCCGGAACAAGACGGCGATGGGAGAGCAAGCGAAGGCGTACATGGATCGTGGCCAGCTGGTACCCGATGATGTCGTCGTGGGCATCGTAAAGGACAAACTGGCTGAGCCCGGCTGCGCGGACGGGTTCTTGCTGGATGGCTTTCCCAGGACAGTCTACCAGGCCGAGCGATTGAGGGACTTACTGAACTCCAGAAGCGAGCGACTCGACCGGGTGGTGAACGTGTCCGTACCGCGCGATGAGGTGGTGCGCCGATTGAGCGGCCGACGAAGCTGCCCGAAATGTCAGACGGTGTACCACGTGGACTTCTCGCCACCCCGGCGTACCGGTTGGTGTGACCGATGCGGAAGCGAGCTGGTTCAACGGAGTGACGATCAGCGTGAGACGGTGGAAGCCAGACTGTCGGTCTACGATGCGCAGACAGCCCCGCTGATCCAATACTATCGCCAACAGGGGCTTCTCTCGGACCTTGACGGGTCGGGCCGGGTCGAAGAGGTGCAGGAACGCTTGCTGAAGCTGCTGGCTGAACACGGCGTGACATGATTATTCTCAAGACACCGGAAGAAATCGAGATCATGGCGCGGGCCTCCAAATTGGTGGCGGAGACCCTGCAGGCTCTGAGGCGGGAGGTCCGTGCCGGGATGACCACCGAGGCCTTGGATCGGCTGGCCGAAGAATTCATCCGCGGACGCGGAGGGGTGCCCGCGTTTAAAGGCTATCGTAATTTTCCGAAGACCCTGTGTGCCTCGGTGAACGAGCAGGTGGTGCACGGGATTCCGTCGAAGCGCGTGCTCAAGGAGGGCGACATCATCGGTCTCGACCTCGGCGCCATTGTTGATGGATTTTATGGAGACTCTGCGGTCACCCTTCCGGTAGGAAAAGTTTCTCCTGAAGTCGAGAACCTCCTTCGGGTCACGGAAGAAGCCCTCTATAAGGGAATCGAGCAGGCTACGGTGGGCAATCGGCTTTCTGATATTTCGCATGCGGTCCAGCAGCACGTGGAGGCCGCCGGGTACGCGGTGGTGACCGATTTCGTGGGGCATGGAATCGGCCGCCAACTGCATGAGGAGCCGCAGGTGCCCAACTACGGAAAGCCGGGGCAGGGACCGCGACTGCAGGTCGGGATGGTGTTGGCGATCGAGCCGATGGTCAACATGGGCTCGAGCGCCGTGCGGGTCCTCGAGGATCATTGGACCGCGGTGACGGTCGACGGAACCCTGTCTGCTCATTTCGAACACACGATTGCGATCCAGGAGAACGGGCCAGCCCGGATCCTCACGAAACTGTAGCGGGGCGGTCGGATTACCGTCGAGGCCGACGTCGATGCCGAAGGAAGACATCATCGAGGTACAGGGGACCGTTGCAGAAACGCTCCCGAACGCCATGTTCCGGGTTCAACTTGAAAACGGGCACAGGATTCTCGCCCATATTTCCGGCAAGATGCGAATGCACTTCATCCGGATCCTGCCGGGGGATAAGGTGACGGTGGAACTGTCCCCCTATGACCTGACCAGGGGAAGAATTACGTACCGGTTTAAATAAGAGTGATGAGTGTTGAATGATGAGTGATGAATTGTAAGTTGGATGGAGAATTGCTAACTCACAACTGAACACTGAACACTGAACACTCAGAACCAGGGTGTCGTCATGAAGGTCAAATCCTCGGTGAAGCCTATTTGCTCGAAGTGCAGAGTCCTCCGGCGGCGAGGTGTGGTAAGGGTGCTCTGTGTAAACCCGCGCCACAAACAACGGCAAGGGTAGGAAGCAGTTCTGAGGACTGAGTGCTGAGGACTGAGGTCCGGATCCAACGGCTCAGTCCTCAGTCCTCAGTCCTGAATCCTCAGCACTGGAGGGAGTATGGCGCGGATTGCGGGCGTGGATTTGCCCCGAGAGAAACGGGTGGATGTCGGCTTGACCTATATCTATGGAATCGGCCGGAGCACCGCCAACCAGATCCTGAAAAAATCTGGCGTGCAGGGGAGCACTCGGGTCAAGAATCTCAGCGAAGATGAGATCGTCAAGCTCCGCGAGACCATCGAGCGTGATTGTAAGGTTGAAGGCGACCTCCGCAAGGAAGTCACGATGGGTATCAAGCGTCTGGTGGATACCGGGACCTATCGCGGCTTGCGGCATCGGAAAAGCCTGCCGGTGCGTGGGCAGCGGACGAGGACCAATGCCCGGACTCGAAAGGGCCGGCGGGCTGCGATCGGGAAGGCCCGCAAACCTGCAGCCCCTGCTGCGCCCGCGAAGGCCTAGCGCGGGCGGCGGGATAATCGGTCGGTACTGTGAGGGATGACGGATGAGCGTCAAGAAGGGGAAAAAGAAAGAACGCAAGACCGTTCAGAGTGGAATCGCCCACATCCAGGCGTCGTTCAACAATACGATTGTGACGATCACCGATATGAGCGGCAATGCGGTCGTCTGGACCAGCGCGGGGAACCAGGGGTTCAAGGGCTCGCGCAAGAGCACACCGTTTGCGGCGCAGCGGGCGGGCGAAACCGCCGCCAGGAAGGCGATGGAACATGGCATGCGACAGGTGGATGTGTACGTGAACGGGCCCGGGTCCGGACGCGAATCGGCCATCCGCTCGCTTCAGAGCGCGGGGCTGCGGATCAATCTGATCCGGGACGTGACGCCAATCCCGCACAACGGCTGTCGTCCACCGAAACGGCGTCGAGTCTAGAGTATTGACGATTTGCTCATTGATTCATTGACTCATTGAATCAATGGATCAATTCTTAATAGGGGGAGGATACAGTGGCGAGGTACCGAGGCCCTGTTTGTCGACTCTGTCGGCGTGAAGGGGTGAAACTGTTTCTGAAGGGGTCGCGCTGCATGACAGAGAAATGCGCGATCGAGCGCCGGAGCTATCCGCCCGGGCAGCACGGCCAAGGCCGTCAACGCCTCTCGGAATACAGCGCGCAGTTGCGTGAGAAGCAGAAGCTCAGGCGGATTTATGGGCTCATGGAGCGGCAGTTCCGCGGCGTCTTTGGGAAGGCGGAGCGAAAGGCAGGCATCACGGGCGACCATCTCCTGAAGCGACTGGAGTGCCGTCTGGACAATGTCGTCTACCGACTTGGATTCGCCGCTTCGCGCAAGGAGGCCAGGCAACTGGTGAATCACGGTCACTTGCTGGTCAACGGGAAGAAGACCGATGTGCCCGGGTATCTGGTCAAGGCCGGCGATGTGGTCGAGGTCCGTCAACGCAGTCGGGGCCTGGTTCCGATCCAGTCGGCGCTCGAAGCCGTCGATGGGAGAGGGATTCCCGGGTGGTTGGAGCTCGACCGCGCCGCGTTCAAGGGGACGGTCCGGGGGCTTCCGACCAAGGAAGAGATTACCCTTCCGGTGAATGAGCAATTAGTGGTGGAACTGTACTCCAGATAGTACGCGGCCCGATGTCATGCGAGTCCGGCTGATAGCCGGCTCGTCGGCCCTCCGTCCAATGAGACAAGTCGAAGGGGGAATCATGATCAAGGCAATGAAGGACTTCCAGGTCCCGATGCGGGTCGAAGCCGACAAGGACACTCTTTCTGCGACCTACGGCAAGTTCACGGCCGAGCCGTTCGAACGGGGATTCGGCACGACCATCGGCAATTCCCTCCGGCGTGTGCTGCTGTCGTCCCTGGGGGGAGCTGCCGTGACGACGGTCCGGATTGAAGGGGTGCTGCATGAGTTCTCCACGATCCCGGGAGTGACGGAGGACGTGACCGGGATCGTGCTGAATGTCAAAAGTCTCCGGTTGAAGCTGCACGCGGACAAGCCGAAGACGATTCGTCTCAAGAAGAAAGGCCCCGGCGAGGCCAAAGGTTCCGATATTATTCACGACGCCGATGTGACGATCCTGAACGGGGATCTCCATATCGCGACCCTGGACAAGGAAGCCAATCTCGACATCGAGATGGTGGTGAAGCCTGGAAGGGGGTATGTCCCAGCCGAGCGTAACAAGGAGGAGGGGCTCCCGATCGGTGCCATCGCCGTGGACTCGATCTACTCGCCGGTCAAACGCGTGAACTTCCAGGTCGAGAATGCGCGCGTCGGCCGGGTCACCGATTACGATAAGTTGACGCTGGAGATCTGGACCGATGGAAGCCTGCCTCCCCAAGACGCGTTGTCTGTCGCAGCGGGGATCTTGCGAGACCACCTGGATATCTTCATCCACCCGGATCAGCTCGGGGAGATGAAGGCTGAGGTCCGAAAGGAGGAGGAGCGGCGCGAAATTAACAAGAATCTGTACCGAAGCGTCAACGAGCTCGAATTGTCCGTACGGGCGGCGAACTGCTTGAAGAATGCGAATATCAAGACCATTGCGGATCTCGTGCAGAAGACCGAAATGGAGATGCTGAAGACCAAGAATTTCGGCAAGAAATCCTTGAACGAGATCAAGGAGATCCTGGCTGAAATGGGGCTGAGCCTTGGCCTCAGACTCGACTCACTGCCGTCGGGGGACGGGAACCCCAAAAACGGCGGGTAAGCGGGGGACGTTGTGCGACATCGGAAGAAGGGTCGACAGCTTGGTCGAAATACGAAGCACCGGCGGGCGCTATTCCGGAATCTGGTCGCGTCGCTGCTGGAGCATGAGCGGATCGAAACCACCGAGGCCAAAGCCAAAGAGGCCCGCGGGTTTACGGACCGCATGATCACCCTTGGGAAGGCGGGCACCCTGCCGGCTCGACGGAGGGCGCTGAGCTTCCTGCGGAATAAGGAGGTCGTCTCGAAACTGTTCGGAGAGGTCGCCGGACGATACCGCGACCGGCCTGGCGGGTACACCCGGATGATCAAGACTCGGCGGCGGGTCGGGGACGCCGCCGAGTTGGTGGCGATCGAATTGGTCGACAAGCCGAGCGATGCTAAAGCGAAGTCTGGGCCGGCTGAAGCCGCCAAGCCGGCCGCGAAACGGGCTAAGACCGCCTCACCCGGACCCGCATCCCCGCCGTCAGCCACCTAAGACGAACCGTTCCCGCCCGAGGCTTGATGCCGGGCCATCCTGCAGACGGAACAGCTCCACACAATCCGACTGACGCGCCCACATGTCCCGTGAGCGCCCCCCATCGTTGGTTTACAGGCCCGCCCTCCTATGCTATTATCGTGCCAGTCTACGAATCATCATCCTCCTAATAGTCCTTGGGTAAGGCAATGTGGCATCGAGTAGTGCGTCGTGGTCTACTTGCCCTCGCGGTCCTGCTTGCGTCCTTCCTAATCTACCTCCTGGCCAGTCGAACCGACTCGGGCCCGACCCCGAGCTCGGCAGGGAACGCGTCACTAGGCCGATCCGAGGCTGGCATCGACCAGTTCTCCTTCGTTCACTCCCGGGGGGGCGCAGTCCAATGGGAAGTGCAGGCCCAACGGGCTCGTCTATTCGAGGCCCAGAAGCAAGCGCGACTCGAGCAGGTCCAGGTGACACTGTATGGAGCCAAGGGTCGGGAGCTAAAACTTGAAGGAGACGAAGGGACGATCGACACCACCAATAAGGATTTTCTCCTCATCAAGCGGAATGGCCCGATCATGGTCGTGCTCGAGAGCGGCTATACCATCTACACGAACCACCTCGCGTGGACAGATGCGCGGCGGGAGATCAGCACGAAGGATCCGGTGACGCTCTCTGGCCACGGCTTGCAAGTGAACGGGCGTGGATTTGTGGGGAAGCTCGATGTCGAAGAATTTAGGGTGCTGCAGGATGTCCGTGTGGAAATTGTGCAGTAGCATCCTCGCGATCGCGTGGATGGGGGCCGCGGTGGCCTACCCGGCGGAGACCGAGCCATCGAAGCCTGCGTCGGCTGAAGGTTCCACCACCACGACGATCACCGCGGAGAAGTTGACCGTGCGAAATCAGGAGAACAAGGCGATCTTCCAAGGTTCGGTGGTGCTGACAAAGGGATCCCTGGTCGTCTACTCGGACGAAATGGTCATCCTGTTCAAGCCGAGCGATCACGCAGGTCCGGGGGGAAAGACCGGGGATCAGATCAACACCAAACCGAAACAAGGGGCCGGGCAGGACAAAGGCGTACGCTCGGGTGCCGCGGACACGCCGGTCCTATCCAACCAGTCAATCAGTTTGGTCGAAGCCACCGGGCGCGTGAGAATTGAACGATCGGATGGACGGGCGACCTCCAAGAAGGCCATCTACTACGCAGATGAGGAAAAAATCGTGCTGACCGGGGATCCGGTGGCCTGGCAAAAGGGGACCCGCGTGACGGGTAAGATCATCACCATGTACCTGGCCGAAGAACGAAGCGTCGTGGAGGGCGGATCACGGGTCATGATCGAACCGGAGGCGGGAGGAGTCCGCTGATGCGGACAACCGAACAACTCGGCAGGCGGCCGGCCAGCCCGATCCCCGATGTTCCGCCGACGGTGGATCGGTGTCTGGAGGCCACCAACCTGCGGAAGAGTTTTAAGGGGAGGGAGGTCGTCAAGGGGGTCAGTTTGGACGTCAGGGCCGGCGAGGTCGTGGGATTGCTGGGGCCGAACGGGGCCGGCAAGACCACGATTTTCGATATGATGGTCGGACTGTGCCAGCCGGACGCGGGCGACATCCTTCTGAACCGGGAAGCCATCACGGACCTCCCCATGTTCATGCGTGCCCGGCGCGGCATCGGCTATCTCCCACAAGAATCGTCCGTCTTCCGGCGGCTGTCTGTCGAGGAGAATGTCCTGGCTATTTTGGAAACGCTCGATCTCTCAGCTCAAGAACGCGCACGCCGTGCCACGTCGCTGCTGAGGGAATTGGGCCTGACGGATCGGAGGGAGAGCAAAGCCTATGCACTCTCAGGCGGGGAGCGACGCCGTTTAGAAATCTCGCGTGCCCTGGTCATCCAGCCCCAGTTCCTGCTGCTCGATGAACCCTTCGCGGGCATCGATCCCATTGCAGTCGGGGACATCCAGCAAATCATCATGGGCCTCAAGAAAAAACAGATCGGGATTCTCATTACAGACCATAATGTCCAGGAGACCCTCTCGATCACCGACCGCGCCTATATCATCAACGAGGGGGGGATCCTGGAGTCTGGTCCACCGGATAGGATCGTCAACAGTTCCACGGCCAGAGCGATTTATTTAGGCGAACGATTCAAGTTGTAATCGAGGTTCGGGCGGAAGAGGATCGACATGAAACTGCGGCTTGATCTGCGTCTCAGTCAGAAGCTCATCATGACGCCGCAGCTTCAACAGGCGATCAAGCTGCTCCAGCTCTCCAGGCTTGAACTCCAGCAGACCCTCACGCAACACCTCATGGAAAACCCCCTGTTGGAGGAAGTGCAAACCGATGTCGAGGCCGAAGAGAGCGACGGGGCGGCGGCCGAAGAGTGGGGACAGGAGAAGAAAGCCACCGAGCAGGCGGAGGCGACAGGGACCCCCGAGGAGCCCCCGACAGAGGGTCGTGAGACAGCCGAAGAACTGTCCGCGGCAGACTGGGACGATTACTTCGGGAGCGATCGACGCGCTGGCGATACGGAGTACCCCGCCGCAGCGCAGGATGAGTTCCCGTCCTATGAGCAGACAGTGGCCAAACCCATGTCGCTCGAATCCCACGTGTTGTGGCAACTGAGCCTGTCAGGACTCTCCGACAGTGAAAAGCTGATCGGCCAGATGATCGTCGGCAATCTCGATGAAGAAGGGTACCTCAGGACCCCGATTGAGGAAGTTGCTACAGATTCCAAGAGTTCGGTGGAGGCCGTCGAGTCCGTCTTGAAATACGTGCAGACGTTCGACCCTCCAGGCGTGGGCGCTCGAGATCTACGCGAGTGCCTTCTCATTCAACTGGGACATCTGGACCGCAATGTCATCGGCCGCCGCAAGGCAGCCGGGGGCCCGCTCAAGGGTTCACTCGTCGAAGCGATCGTCACCTACCATCTCAAGGATCTGGAGAAGAAACATTATGCGCGGATTGCCAAGGCCCTGGGAGTGAGCGTCGAAGAGGTGTTCGAGGCGACCAAAGTGATCGAGGGGTTGGAGCCAAAGCCTGGCCGCCCGTACTTTACAGCGGATAACTATGTCATCGTTCCCGATGTGTTCGTGGTCAAGAATGAAGGCGAATGGGTCGTCTTGCTGAACGACGATGGCCTCCCGCGCCTCCGCATTAGCCCGTACTATAGGCAGTTGCTGTCGCGCAGCAAGGATAATACCGAGCAGACCAAAGCCTACCTGGAGGATAAACTCCGTGGCGCACAGTGGATCATCCGCAGTATCGAGCAGCGCAACCGGACCATCGTTCGAGTCGTTCAGAGCATCGTAAAATTTCAGGAACCGTTCTTCGAGAAGGGCGTGCAGCACCTCAAACCGCTCGTGCTCAAGCAGGTCGCTGAGGATATCGGAATGCATGAGTCGACGATCAGTCGGGTGACGTCCAACAAGTACATGTATTGTCCGCAGGGAATGCTGGAGTTGAAGTTTTTCTTCAATACCGGCATCCAGCGATCGGATCAGAATGCTGACATGCTGTCCTCCGTGACGGTTCGGGAGATGATTCGCAAGATGGTGGCCGAGGAAGACGCGCAGCATCCGCTGAAAGACCAAGAGATTGCGGCGCGGCTCAAGAGCCACGACATCATGATCGCTCGTCGAACGGTCGCCAAGTATCGGACAGAAGAGAATATCCCGTCCGCAAGCCAGCGAAAGCGGTTCTTTTAAGTGGGCCGTCGGCGGCAGGTCGTGGACAGTCGGACACCCTCCCTGACGATGCGGTGGACCGCGCGGGCTCCAGGTAGCTGGGGCGGTAGGTCCGCGCCGGTGTGAGGCTGCCATGCGGGTGTTAATTACCGGTCGACACATGGAAGTCAGCGGAGCATTGCGGCGGCATATCGAGGATCGGATGAAGCGGTTGGAGCGGTATGGCGGCAAGCTTGGGGATGTGCAAGTGGTGCTGGACGTCGAGAAATACCGTCACAGTGCCGAGTTGACGCTGGACCTCAACGGGGCGACGATCCAGGGCCGAGCTTCAACCAACGAGATGTATGCTTCGATCGATCAGTTGTTCGATAAGGTCAGCCGCCAGGTTCGAAAACGTAAGGAAAGGCTCGTCAACCACAAGCCGAGGACTGCGCCGGCCAGGGCAAAACGTCTGGCAGGCGAGAGCAGGGAGAAGCCCGTGCGCATCAACACGGTGCGGATACCGCTTCTGACATTGACGCCCGCCGAGGCAATTGACCGCCTTGGCGATGCCTCGGCGGCGCTCTGCGTCTTTCAGGATGCGGCCTCCAGGCGAGTCCAGATCGCACGTCGACTCGACAACGGGCGTGTCGAAGTCATCGATCCCTACACCGAATAGCTCCGACGCCCGATGCAGGCCCTCAATCTGGTCATCATCAGCGGCCTCTCCGGCTCGGGCAAGACCCACGCCATCAAATGCTTTGAGGATCTCGGATTTTTCTGCGTCGATAACCTTCCCCCAGCGCTGCTGCCAAAATTCGCCGACCTCTGCCTAGAAGGCGGGGCAGAGGTCAAGAATGTGGCGCTGGGCATCGACATCCGTGAGCGCGGGTTTTTCGCCGATTTTGTCGGCAACCTCGATCGTCTCAAAGCTCTCGGCCACCCCGTGAATCTGCTGTTCCTGGAAGCGACGGATGAGGTCCTCGTCCGACGGTTTTCCGAATCGCGCCGACCCCACCCGTTGCTTCCTCATGCGCCGGTCTTGGAGGGCGTTCGGGTGGAACGGGAGCGTCTCGAAGAACTCAAGCGCCGGGCCGACCGACTCATCGATACCTCGAATCTCACGGTCCATGAACTGAAGGATCTCCTTGCCCGCCAGTATCTGCAGCCGGACCAGGCGCACCGGATGACCATCTCGCTTCTGACCTTTGGCTTCAAGTTCGGCGTTCCCTATGATGCGGACCTGGTGTTTGACGTTCGATTCTTGCGCAATCCCAATTTTGTCGCCGAGCTGAAACCCCTCACGGGTGAGGACCCACGTGTCCAGACGTACGTGCTCAGCGATCAGGATGCCGTGAGCTTCCTGGGGCATCTGGAGACGATGCTCACGTTTCTGATCCCCCGGTTCGAAAAGGAACGTCGCAGTTATCTCACGATCGGCATCGGGTGCACGGGTGGCCGCCACCGCTCAGTGGCCCTGGCGAGCCGATTGAAGGAGGCCTTCACGGGGGCGGCTCGCCAGGTCATCCTCCGCCACCGCGACATCGACAAACCCGCCTGAGCCATCTGGCCGGAGCGCTCATCCGGAGGCCCCGGCTGGATCAGCCCTTCTGCGCCGCCCGTGTAGGTGATTCTGCCCCGTACGAAATCGGTGATTTCCTTGACACGAATAATATATTGACTATACTTACACGCATGCGATGAACAGGCGCAAAGGTGGCCTGTTTTCTCTTTTTGACCCTCGCCGAGTGACGAGTGTGGATAACAACTCGAAGAAGCGATACAAGACAGTTGAAGTCTGCAAGCTATTCGACGTGTCGCGAGCCACGCTCTTCCGTTGGGAACGGGAAGGGCTCATCTCCGGACCTCCTCGTGATTGGAGAAACTGGCGGGTCTACACGCCGCGAAACATCAAAGAAATCAAACGGATCATTCGTGCTCGCACCACGGTCGCGTGACGTGGATTTCGAGGTGACCGTGAGGGGAGAACGCTGATGCTGAATCTGGATCTTGGCTCGCTGTTTGGTGGGACGGGGCAGCTCCTGGGTCTCGACATCGGATCCAGCGCCATCAAGCTGGTTCAGATGAAGGAATCCAAGGGCCGCTATGCCCTGCAGAAGTTCGGGATCAAAGAGTTGGAACCCGAGGTGATCGTGGATGGGACTGTCATGGATGCGGGGCGAGTTGTTTCGGCCATCAAGGAGCTCATTCGTGAAACCGGCGTCAAATTGAAGAACGTGGCGATGTCGATCTCGGGGCACTCCGTGATCGTGAAGAAGATCAACCTTCCTCCGATGCCGGAGGATGAGCTGGAGGGCCAGGTCAGATTGGCCGCCGAGCAGTATATCCCCTTTGACATCAACGAGGTCAACCTGGACTTTCACATACTCAACCCAATCGAACAGTCTGAGGATGGGCAGCCCCAGATGTCCGTCCTCCTGGTGGCGGCCAAGAAGGACAAAGTGAACGAGTTGACCGAGCTGGTCAAGGGAGCGGGTCTCACGCCGGCTGTGCTCGATGTCGATGCCTTCGCGATCGAAAACATGTACGGCATTAATTACCGGATTCGCGGCGAAGAGATCACGACGCTGGTCAATCTTGGCGCCAGTGTCATGAACGTCAACATCGTCAAAGGCGAAACCTCGGTGTTCACGCGGGACATCTCCGTCGGGGGCAATCGTTACACGGAGGCGATTCAAAGAGAGCTGGGCGTGCCCTATGACGATGCGGAAGCGGCCAAGAAAGGGGGACGCCACGGGGCTCTGGATGCGGACTCGGTCAACAGCGTGATTGAGAGCGTGAACGCCGAAGTGTCATCGGAGATCGCCCGTTCGATCGATTACTTCAAGTCGACCTACACCGACGGCGACATCGAGCGCATCATCATGTGCGGGGGGTGTGCCAAGGTGACGGGGTTGGTCCAGCAGTTGAGTGACCGCATGGGGGTTAAGGTGGAGATTGCCAATCCCTTCAATCAGGTGGAGACCGGTTCCTGTGACTTCGATCAGGGGAGCCTGGCCGAACTGGCCCCATTAGCTGCCGTCGGGGTTGGACTGGCTCTGAGAACCGTCGGTGACAAATGATACGCATTAACCTTCTCCCTGGGCCGGAGCGCAGGGCCCCCAAAGCAAAACAGGATGGACGCAACGAGGCGTTGATCGGAATCGGCCTCATCGTCCTGACCCTGGGAGGGTGCCTGTATTATTCCTATGTTTTGGATAGCGAGATCGAGAGTCTGGAGGCGCAGAAGCAGGAGAAGGGCAGGCAGGTGGCCGTGCTCAAAGAAAAGGTCAAGCAGGTCGAGGAATTCGAGAAGAAAAAGAAAGAGTTGGAGGATAAGAGCCGCATCATCGATCAGTTGGAGAAGTCCCGGACCGGCCCGGTCATGGTCATGGACTATGTCAGCCGAAGTCTGGAGCCTCTCAAGCTGTGGATCGTCAGGCTTGGTGTGAAGGGTACCGAGGTGGAACTGGAGGGCCGTGCCTTGACGAACGACGATGTGGTGGAGTTCGTGAATAACCTCCGGCGGACCGACTATTTCAGCACCATCCAGTTGATAGAAAGCAGATCGGCAGCTGAGGCCAAGCTGAACGTCTATCAGTTCAGACTGACCTTGCGGTTAAGGGCGTGACATGGACCTAGGGTTGAATTTCGAGTCTCTTCGCACCATTCCGCCGGCACAGAAGTACGCGCTGCTGGGCATCATTGTCGGGGGAATCCTCGCTGCCTTCTACTATTACGTGGTGGAGCCCAAGAGCCTCATGATCACAAACCTCGGGATAGAGAATGGCAAGCTGGACACGGAAATCCAGACCTTGAGCATCAAGGTCGCACATCTGGATGAGCTGATCGCAGCGAAAAAGCAGCTCGAGCTGGAGCTGGAGAAAAAGAAGGAACGTCTCCCGCCCGAGGGCGAAGCGGTCATGCTGCTGAAGCAACTGTCGGACCTGGGGATTCGTCTCGGACTGGACATCAAGCTCTGGAGACCGGGGACTATGGCTGAGGATCCGTCGAAGCTGTTCATCCGGATGCCGGTCAGCGTGGAAGTGCAGGGAGGCTATCATACGGCGGCCTTATTTTTTGATCGAATCAGTAAGCTGCCACGGATCATTAATGTCTCCGACTTGCGGATGGGTGGGGCCAAGATCGAGCGGGACCATGTCGTGATTCAAACCCAATTCGACTTGACCGCGTTCGTAGCTCCTACCGCGACGCAGCCGTAGGCGCGGACACGAACGGCGCTGGCAGTTGGTGAATCGTACGCCGGAATCTCTGGAGGGTGTCAGTGAAGCGTTGGAGTTGGCGACCGGGGCCCTGGAGGGCACTTCTCGTCATCGTGATCACAGCCTTCGTTGTCGATCACGGTGATGGACTGGCCTGGAGACGTCTTCCGCTGGCCCAGGTGGCACCCGGTCCGGCACCCAGTATGCCCGGTCCCGCGCCAGTGCCCGGTCCCGCACCGGTGCCCAGTCCAGCCGGTGTGGGGAGCGGCGCAGCACCCGGTGCCCCTGGACAAGCCGTTCCGCCACCGGCGGTCCCTGTGCCCCCGGCCATTCCGCCCGGAACTCCTGCGCCTGTCCCGGGAGTTGCAGCAGCTGGAAGTCAGGCGCCCGGGCCGTTGTACCAGTATGACCCCTCAGCCAGGAGGGATCCATTCGAGGCGATTAGCTTGGATGGACAGCGGGCGAGATTGGATGATCCCAGCCTGCCTCCCCTCCAGCGCGTCAGTCTGACCGAACTCACGTTGATCGGCATCATTTGGGGAGGGTTCGGCTACACGGCGATGGTGCAGACACCGGACGGCAAAGGATACGCAGTACGGAAGGGGACCAAAATGGGCCCGAACAATGGGATCGTCACCTCGATCACCGAATCGGCCGTCACCGTTGAGGAACAGTTCGTCGACGTGTACGGCCAGAAGCAGGTGCGGGAATATCTGAAGCGCCTGCGAGAGAAAGAGAGCACAGAATGAGCGCGACACAGACCCACGCCCACAAATTGGTGATGCTCTTCGTGTTGCAGAGCCTCGTCTCCTGCGTGCACCTTCCTCCGGAGAGTCCGACTCCACTCGGGGAGACCAAGCCTCTGGAGCGTGTCGGTGTAACAGAACTCGCTGATCGCCTTCGAGTGGAAGTGGATGTGGGACGTCCCTTGACGTATTCCCTCTCCTCGAGCATCGATCCCGCGAGCGCCACCGTTGACCTGCCCGGTTTGTCCAAAGGAACCGGGTTGCAGATCACGACTGTCAACAAGTCGCCAGTGGTCCAGATCATTCCGACGGAAGTCTCCAAACCACGGGCTGGCGTGCAGCTCCTGTTCAAGTTGTCGGCCTCGGTTCGTCCGGAAGTCCACAGGGATGGCACCCGCCTGTTCATCGATTTTCCCAAAGGTCCGGCCCAGGCCGCGCGGGCAGAAGCGGAGAGCGGTCGGACGGCCTCCCAGCAGGGCGCTGTCGTGTCGAGTCCGCAGGATGTCCCGGCCAGGGCAGAGTCAGGCTCTTCGGAGGCCAGCGGTACGGCCAGGTCCATGACCAAGGTGGAGATTCAGCGCGGTTTGGGGGAGGCGACCGTGCTCATTTTCGGTGACGGTTCATTCGCCTATGAGGTCAAGCTGTTGAACCAGGACCGTCTGATTGTCGATCTCCCCAACGTGGTCTCGCCCATGCGCCTTCCGGTGCTGCCCGTCGATCATCCGGTGCTCAAGCAGATCAGAATTGGCCACCATAGCCAAAAGATTCGTCTCGTGTTTGACCTGCCTCAGCCGGCGACCTACGTGGTGGACTCCAGCCCCGAGCATCTGGCGGTCAAGCTCAGCGCGACGAGTGAGGCCGATCGAGCCCGAAGTCCGCTGAAACGAGTGGAGATGCGGGAGCCCGACCTGGCGGATGCCGGTCAGGCTCAAGGGCGCGTCCGGGTGGCTCCCTCGGGGCGTGTCCCCTTCCCGGAGCGGCTGGCGATGATCGAGTCCAGACCCCGCCTGGCACAGATGGCGCCCGAGGCGAAGGGGGTTGTCGAGTCTGAAGAAACTCCATCGAAGTACGTCGGACGGCGAATCTCTCTGGACTTCCAGCAGGCGGATATCAGCAACGTCCTCCGGCTCATCGCCGAGGTCAGCGGATTTAATATCGTTGTCGGGGAAGGAGTGAAGGCAAAGGTCACCATGAAGCTGGTGAGCGTGCCCTGGGATCAGTCCCTGGACATGCTGCTGAAGATGAACAATTTGGGTATGATCAAGGAAGGGAACATCGTCTGGATTGACACGCTCGCCAATATCGCCCGGCAGCAGGAAGAAGAGGCGAGGGTCAAGGATTCCAAGATTAAGGCGGAAGACCTCGTGACCGACGTGATTTATGTCCAGAACGTCGAGGCCCAGGCGATCCAGACCACGCTCAGACAATACTTGAGCCCGCGCGGCCAACTGAACTTCAATGCGGCAAGCAACGCGCTGGTGGTGCAAGACACGGAGAGCAAGCTGGTCCAATTCAAGAAGCTGGTGCGCGAGTTGGATCTCAGTGCACCGCAGGTTCAGATCGAAGCGCGGATCGTCCAGGCCGACACCTCTTATACGCGGTCCCTCGGGATCCAGTGGGGCGTGCAGAACCTGCAAATGCTCAGCACGCAGCAAGGGGTGTTCAATTTCCGTAGCGGAAATACCGGGCCGTTCGGGGCCCAGACGTCGGATTTCCTCGTGAACTTGCCCGCGGCGGTCACCGGTATCGTCGCGCCGGCCGCTGGAATACTCATCGGGCGAACCGACGGGAACGGGGCCTTGCTGGACCTGCGGATCTCCGCCGGTGAGCTGCTGGGCCTCACGCGGGTCATTGCGGCACCGAAGATTACCACGCTGGATAAACGAGAAGCCAAAATCGAGCAGGGTGAGTCGATTCCGTTCCAGACCACCTCGCTGCAGGGTACCCAGACCACCTTCGTGGATGCCAACCTGACGCTCCAGGTGACGCCACAGATCACCTCGCGCGATCCGAATGAGAAGTATAAACAGGTGCTGTTGAGAGTCAGGACCACCCGAAACGCGGTCGGGGCCCGCAGCAATCCGGCCGGTCCCAGCATCGACAAGCGAGAGGCCACGACCCAGGTCATGGTGCGTGACGGGGAAACGATGGTGATCGGCGGCATCTTCGTCGATTCTCAGACCAACAACGTGGCCGGGATTCCGTACCTCTCCCGCATCCCTGTGCTGGGGTGGCTGTTTAAGAGCAAAACGGAAACCGTCGCAAAACAGGAACTCCTGATCTTCCTAACGCCCACCGTGGTGAAGAGCTAGTGCCGGACCAACCATCTGTGACCAGTGTCCGTGAGCGTCGTGGCCTCCGCGACGGAAGAGTATGAAGGACACGGAACGGTCACAGTTGGTTGAGAGCGGCAGCAGCGCCCGACCCACACGTCTCTCATGCTGCGGTACCTGAACGCCGGCGAATCCCACGGTCAGTGCCTCTTGGCGATCCTCGAGGGGGTCCCGGCCGGTCTCCCGCTCACTGCCGATTGGGTGAACCAGGATCTGGTCCGTCGCCAAAAGGGCTACGGCCGGGGCGGGCGGATGCGTGTGGAAGAAGATCGAGTCGAATTCGCCTGTGGGGTCCGGAAGGGGAAGACGCTCGGAAACCCCGTCGGGCTGATGATCAGGAACAAGGACTGGGAGAACTGGAAAGAGGTGATGGCCGTCGAACCGGGAGCAGTGCCGCCGGAAAAAGTAGTCACCCGGCCTCGGCCCGGCCATGCGGACCTGGTCGGGGCCATCAAGTATGCCCATCGTGACATCCGGAACGTCCTGGAGAAGGCCAGCGCGCGCGAAACCGCCATCCGCGTCGCCGTAGGCGCCGTGGCCAAAGCCTTGCTCGCTCAATTCGGCATGCGGGTGCTTAGCTACACCACGGAGATCGGAGGGGTGGTGGCCAGACGGTGCGAAGATCCGATCGTGGCCTACGAGCGCGCGGAAGCGTCGGAAGTGCGTTCCCCGGACCCCGAGGCAGGGGCAAGAATGATCGAACAGATCAGGACCGCCAAGCATCGCGGGGATACCCTCGGCGGGGTCTTCGAGGTGGTCGTCATCAATCCGCCGATCGGGCTGGGGAGCTATTCCCAGTGGGACCGGCGTCTGGGTGCCAGACTGGCGATGGCGGCCATGAGTATCCAGGCCATGAAGGGGGTCGAGATCGGGATGGGGTTCGAGGCGGCCCGCCGATTCGGGTCCGAGGTGCATGACGACATCTACTACGAGCAGGGCGGCCGTGGGTTTATCCGCAAAACCAATAACGCCGGCGGGCTCGAAGGGGGTATCACCAACGGGGAGCCCATCGTCCTGCGGGTGGCCATGAAGCCCATTTCTACTTTGTACAGTCCTAAGCAGAGCGTGGACATCCAAACCAAAGAACCGTTCGATGCCACGGTCGAACGGTCGGATATTTGCACGGTCCCGGCGGCCGGGGTCGTCGGCGAAGCGGTGGTCGCGTTCGAGATGGCCAATGCCCTGATCGAGAAATTCGGTGGCGATAGCGTCGAGGAAATGAAGCGGAACTATGACGCCTACTTGGCCTACGTCAAGGCCTTCTAGGGAGGATGCTCCAAAAGGCCCCCAACTTCGTTCTCTTCACCCATTGCACGATGCCCAGGCAATGGGCACCCGTGCACGAAGCTTGAGCAATGGGTACCCGAAAAGTTCCTCGACGTATCCATCACCCGTTGCACGGGCGGAGCAACGGGTCCCCGATACGCCTCCGGTCTTTTCTCGCCTGCGGCCTCGCCACGGGAGGGAGCGCGTCTTGGCGCGCTCGGGGAGGGGGCGAGTGCAAAGAAGCCTTTTCGAGCATCCTCCTGAGGGTCCGGGCTCAGTCCTCAGCACTCAGTCCTTAGTCTTAGCCGCTCGGCGGTAAGCTGAATCCGCTGCTTTTAGTTTCGCTGGCCGTGTGATACCATCCCTCCGTTTCTGACCCTCATTCAGAAGGCTTCAGCCATCAGCAATCAGCCGTCAGCCCTGAGCGCGTAAGCGGCTGGAGGGGGGGCGTTCCTCTCGTCTCTCCCCTTGGGCCAATTGGCTCCCGCTGAACGCTGACAACTGAGGACTCAACAGCTCTGGAGACTTCACAGGAGTCCCGTCGTGTCTACGTATGAGACCTGCGTCAAGGTGTCACTCGCCGAACGCAGTTACGACATCCGCATTGGAACCGGGCTACTGAGCGAAGTTGGACCCGCGCTCCGTGGCCTGGGATTTTCTGGTCGCGTGGGGGTGGTGACGGATCCTGTGGTCCGCCGGCTGCACGCGCCGGCGGTGATGCGGTCACTTCGGTCCGCCGGCTACGACGCCCGCAGCATCGTGGTCCCGGCCGGTGAGCGTTCTAAGAGCCTGCGAGGGGTCTGGGCCATCCTCGACGAACTGGCCAAGGCCCGCTTCGAGCGGGGGTCCGTGCTGGTGGCACTGGGTGGCGGAGTCATCGGAGACCTCGCCGGATTTGCAGCGGCCGTCTTCGTCCGGGGTCTCCCGTTCGTTCAGGTACCGACCACCTTGGTGGCACAGGTGGATTCGAGCGTGGGCGGCAAGACCGGAGTCAACCATCCGCTCGGCAAGAATCTCATCGGGGCCTTCCATCAACCTCGGCTCGTCCTGGTCGATCCGCAGTCGCTCACCACCCTACCGGTGCGAGAGAGGGTGGCCGGCCTTGCCGAGGTGATCAAGTACGGGATGATTGCCGACGACGCGTTCTTTGCTTACCTTGAACAACACATGCGTGTCTTGCTCAGGCTGGAGGAGCAGCCGGTGATCCACGCTATCACGCGGTCTTGCCAGATCAAGGCCTCGGTGGTCGCGGAAGATGAGCGCGAGTCGGACCGGCGTCGCGTCCTCAACTACGGCCATACCGTGGGGCATGCGCTTGAAGCCTTGGGAGGGTACCGGGGCTTGGTGCACGGCGAAGCTGTGGCAATCGGCATGGTTCAGGAAGCGGACCTGTCCCGCCATCTGGGGCACTGCTCTGGTGAGGTGGTTGCGCGTCTGCGCGCACTGGTCTGCGAGGCCGGGTTACCCGCCAGCCTTCCGCGCGTGACCTTCTCAGATTTGTGGGCAGCCATGCAGCATGACAAGAAGGTTGCGCAGGGGCGCGTCTATTGTGTCCTGCCGGATCGAATCGGGGCCGTGACCATCGCCCCGCTGGAGCGATCAGCCGTCAAACAATGGTTTGACCAGCGGCGGCAACGACCTGCTGCCAAGGGAGGGAAAGGGGTCAGGTAGCCAGATCCTGGGGGAGGGGAGCGTGGGACTCATGGGGCCGGCTCTCCACAGCCCACGTGGTTGCGTGACTCCGGGTGCTATGGAGTCGGGGCGCAGACAATCGCTGGAGCAGCTCAAGCGGGCGTTGCGACAGAAAACGCGCGAAGTCGACGTGCTGCATCGTATCAGCGAGTCGATCAGCAGCACGCTGGACCTGGAGGACGTGCTCAAGCACATCGTGGAGGTGGTCGTCGAGGTCACCAAGGCGGATGCCTGCTTGTTGTACCTGCTCTCGAACAGCCGTGGCGAACTCATTCTACGAGCTTCTAAGAATCCCCACCCCAAGCTGATCGGGTCCATCACGATCAGCCTAGGCGAAGGGATCACCGGTTGGGTGGCGCGGGAGCGAACCCGCGTGGTCATCCCCAGCAATGCCAGCGATGATCCTCGGTTCAAGTTTTTTCACAACCTTCCCGAAGACCGCTACCAGGCGTTCGTGTCCGTTCCCGTCATGGCCAAGAACGAGGTGGTCGGGGTCATTAACGTGCAACACAAGCGCCCGCGGCGGTACCAGCCTGACGAACTGGCGTTGCTCTCCACAATCGCCAATCAAGTGGGCGGGGCGATCGAGAACGCCCGGTTGTATGACGAGATGAAGCGCAAGGCGCTGCAACTCCATACCCTCTCGCAGGTGTCGGAGACGGTCGCCTCCAATCGTCTCCTCGAGGATGTTCTGCAGCTCATCGTGACGATGACCGCCCAGATGATGAACTCGAAGATCTGCTCCATCATGCTGTTGGATCAGGCGGCGCAAGAATTGCGCATCGTCGCGACGCAGAGCTTGAGCGAGGAGTACCGCCGCAAGCCCAGTCTGAAGGTCGGGCAGAGCACCAGCGGCCGCGCGGTGCAGGAACGCCGTCCGATCGTCGTGCCGGACGTCACGCGGGAGCGGGACTACATGTACCCGGAGCTCGCTCGCAAAGAGGGGCTCTGCTCCCTCCTGTCGGTGCCGATGCTGAACCGTGATCTGGTGATCGGGGTCATCAACAGCTACACCTCAGTTCCTCACGCTTTTTCATCGGAGGAGATCAAAGTCCTCCAGGCCATCGCGAATCAGGCGGCGATCGCGATTGAGAACACCAAACTGGTCGAGAAGTCTTTCGAAATGCAGGAAGCCCTCGAGGTGCGAAAGCTGGTTGAACGAGCCAAGGGAGGTCTGATGCAGGCCAAAGGCATCTCCGAAGAGGAGGCCTTTCGCCTGATGCAGCGCCAGAGTATGGACACCAGGAAGTCCATGCGCGAAATCGCCGAAGCCGTTATCCTGGCGATGGGGATTGAAAAACGAGCTGGTCTAAAAAGGCCTTGACAGAGGTGGCGGCGCACTGTTATAAGTGCCCTTTAATATACTGGGAGACGACGAGGTTTCCCTCCGGTGTCGCAGTGTGAGCCGGGTAGTCGGACGATGACGTCCTCTGTCCCTGACCGGACCGAGGGCGTTTTTTTTTGCCCCTTCTCTGACCACCCCAGTGGGGATGGGGGGGAAGGCTGAGCGTGAGAGTGCTATGCGGACGTTTCGCATCGCGATGGTCCAGATGAACGCCACCGTCGGTGACGTGAGCGGAAATACGCGACGTATCATCGGCTGGCTGCGCGAGGCTCGGAAAGCCAAGGTGGACCTGGTGGCATTTCCCGAGCTTGCCATCACGGGCTATCCGCCCGAGGATCTCCTGCTCAAGCCACGGTTCCTCCTGGAGAATCGTCGGGCGCTGGACGAAGTGATCCGCCAGTGTCGCGGAATCGCGGCGGTGGTTGGGTACGTGGGAGAGGGCGGAGTTGCTCATGCTCTACCGGCCCATCCCATGGTGGTTCCGGCGGGACGGCACGAACTACACAATGCCGCCGCCGTGATCGCCAATGGGCGGCTCGTCACTTCATACAGCAAGTGGTACCTCCCGAACTACGGGGTGTTCGATGAGAGCCGGTATTTTCATCCCGGTCGGCGTATCCCGGTCATCGTGCTCAATGGCACCGCGTTCGGCGTGAACATCTGCGAAGATATCTGGCTCCCGGAGGGGCCAACCCGCGTGCAAGCCGCCGCTGGAGCGGAGGTGATCGTCAACATCAATGCGTCGCCGTTCCACATGGGGAAGAGCCGGTTCCGCGAACAGATGCTCGCAACGCGTGCCAGGGACCATGGCGTGATCGTGACCTATACGAACCTGGTGGGGGGCCAGGACGAGCTGGTATTCGACGGCAACAGCCTGGTCCTGGATCAGACGGGAGAGGTAATTCTCCGTGGCAAGGGATTCGAAGAAGATCTTCTCATCGCCGACCTGAACATGGCCGCCGTGGCGCGTACTCGCTTGGCCCACGGCCGTAAGAAGTGGCTCCACGGGAGGGCGGCGGCCCTGATCGAGCGATTCGTGCTCTCGGACTCCTTCGTGCCGAGACGACGCACGCGCGTGGTCACAGGTGGACCGGTCCCGCTGGAGCCATTGGAAGAAGTGTATCGCGCGCTCGTGGTCGGTGTCCGCGACTATGTCGGCAAGAATGGGTTCAAACGGGTTGTGATCGGGTTGAGCGGAGGTATTGATTCGGCCCTCACCGCCGTCGTGGCCGTGGATGCGCTGTGTTCGGCGAATGTCTGCGGCGTATTCATGCCCTCGCCATACACCTCGTCCGAGAGCCGCGACGATGTGCGCGACCTGGCCGGCCGATTGGGGATTCAGGTCCGGACCATTCCAATCACGACCGTATTCAAATCCTACCTGCGATCGCTTGCCTCGACGTTCGAGGGGCGGCCGAGCGACACGACTGAGGAGAACCTCCAGGCCAGGGTTCGGGGAAATATCCTGATGGCGCTCTCCAACAAGTTTGGGTACCTGGTGTTGACGACCGGCAACAAGAGCGAAATGAGCGTGGGATACGCCACCCTGTATGGGGACATGGCGGGCGGGTTCGCCGTCATCAAGGACGTTCCCAAGACGATGGTGTACGAGCTGGCGCGGTTGCGAAACCGCCGAGACAGGACAGATGTCATACCCAAACGGATCTTCGATCGGGCGCCCACGGCTGAGCTCCGACCCGACCAGAAGGACGAGGACACACTGCCACCCTATGCCATTCTGGACCCGATCCTGAAGGCTTACGTTGAGGAAGATCGTGCTCCTGATGAGATTGTCGAGCTCGGCTTCGACCCGGACACCGTGGCACGAGTGATCGCGATGGTGGATCGCAGCGAGTACAAGCGACGCCAGTCGCCGATCGGGATCAAGATCACGCATCGGGCATTCGGCAAAGACCGCCGGATGCCGATCACGAACGGGTACCGGAACATTTAACGCGTGCAGATTGCGGATCGCGAAAGGCAATGCACCAGGCCATCGAAGGAGGTTCTTGTGACCATCCTCACGCGTTGCGGAGTCGGTATCCTGCCAGCTGTGGTGTGCGTGGCCTTGACGGCAAGCGGGGTGTGGGCCCTGGATGTGTCGGGAACCCCGGCGCCGGCAAAGGTGAATAGCGGAGACACGGCATGGGTGCTGGCCTCCACGGCTCTGGTGCTGGCGATGATCGCGCCGGGGCTAACGCTGTTCTACGGGGGACTGGTCCGCAGCAAGAACGTGCTCGGCACCATCATGCACAGTTTCGTGATTCTGTGTCTCGTCTCGGTGATGTGGGTCCTGTGGGGGTACAGCCTGGTGTACGGACCGGATCGGGGAGGGGTGATCGGGGGGTTGGATTGGGCGGGACTGAGCGGCGTTGGGATTGATCCGAACCCGAGTCATGGGCCCACCATTCCCCATCAGGCCTTCGTACTGTTCCAACTCATGTTTGCGGCGTTTACGCCGGCCCTGATCACGGGCGCATTTGCCGAGCGCATGCGGTTCAGCGCGTTGGTCCTCTTCGCCGTCCTCTGGTCCATCTTCGTCTACTCTCCGCTGGCCCATTGGCTCTGGGGCGGGGGATGGCTGGCCAGGCTGGGCGCGGTGGATTTCGCCGGAGGAGCCGTGGTGCATGCGAGCGCGGGCGTGAGCGCCTTGGCCTGTGCGCTGGTGCTGGGACGGCGACGGGGATACGGGTCCGACTATATGGCTCCCCATAATCTCCCCCTCGCGCTGGTCGGAACCGGGTTGCTGTGGTTTGGCTGGCTCGGATTCAACGGCGGCAGTGCCCTGAGGGCAGACTCGATCGCGGTTGGCGCCGTCATGGCGACGCAATTGGCGGCCGCGACGGCAGCCCTGGTCTGGATGGTTGCGGAATGGCTCCACCGGGGCAAACCGACCGCGCTCGGGGTGGCCAGCGGCGCCGTGGCCGGCCTGGCCACCGTCACCGCGGGAGCCGGGTATCTGGGGCCTCTCTCGGCCATGCTCGTGGGCATCGCGGCCGGCCTGTCTTGCTACCTCGTCATTGTGTGGAAGGGGAAGATCGGCTATGATGACACGCTCGACGTCGTCGGGATCCACGGAGTCGGCGGGATCGTTGGGATGTTGGCCACCGGCCTGCTGGCCTCAAAGGCGATGAATCCGGCCGGGGTGGACGGCTTGTTCTTCGGTCACGCTGCCCAGTTCAGCATCCAGGCTCTGGCGGTGCTCGCGGCGGTGTTGTTCTCCTTCGTCGGGACTTACATCATCCTCAAGCTGGTGGATGGCGTGGTCGGTCTGCGGATTACCCCGGAAGAGGAAGCTATCGGGTTGGACCTGAGTCAGCACAATGAGCGGGCGTACTCATAAACCAGGCGAGGGGCGATGGGCTATGGGCTATAGGCGGAGGATGAGTAGGGGACTAGCTGCCTTGTCTATTACCCATAGCCTATTGCCCATAGCCCAAGCGGAGCGCATATGAAACTGGTCGAAGCGATCATCAAGCCCTTTAAACTTGACGAGGTGAAGGATGCTCTCCTCGAGGTCGGTGTTCAGGGGATGACCGTGAGCGAGGTCAAGGGGTTTGGGCGGCAAAAGGGTCACAAAGAAACCTACCGCGGCACCGAATATACCATCGAGTTCGTGCCGAAAGTGAAGATTGAGGTCGCGGTCGCAGACGGACAGGTACAACGGGTGCTCGAGACCATCACGCGGACGGCCAGGACAGGGAGCATCGGGGACGGCAAGATCTTCGTACGCGACCTCGGCGCCGTGGTCCGTATCCGTACGGGCGAAACGGGAGAGAGCGCGCTCTGAGGCGTTGGTCGGGCTCGAGCCTGGGTGTAGGCAGAAGGTTGACGCGGCCGAAACGGGGGTAGGCGAGCAGTGAGTCCAGATTCCAATAGCCAGTTGGCGCTTGGCCAGGCGCAGGAACCGGGCCTGGGCCCAACCACCGCGACACTTGCCGCGCAGCGCGAGCTGCTGCACCGACGCCTGATGGAAGGAGCTTCTGGGGCGGAGGCCATGGCGGCTCTGTCGGAGGTCGTGGACGGGCTGATTATCAGCCGGTACCGAGACGCGCTGCAGGGGTCCGAGGCGAGGGAGGCGGCTATAGGCGCCCGCCACTGCTGTGTGGTGGCCTTGGGTGGATACGGCCGTCGGGAGCTGGCCCCATACTCCGACATTGACATCATGTTCCTGGTCCGAGCGAGCGCGGGGCCCCTCGCTGCCCCAGTGTCACGACTCATTTTGCATCACCTCTGGGATCTTGGCTTCCAGGTGGGCCACAGCGTTCGCACGATTCAGGAATGTCTGGATCTGGCCGCCACGGACCTGACCGCCAGGACATCGATGATGGAGGCACGGTTCCTGGCCGGAAGCCCGGACCTCTTTCAGGAATTCCAGCACCGCTACCAACGGCGCGTCCTGTCGCGTGGGGCCGATCGCTTCATCGATCAGAAGCTGGAGGAGCGTCGCCGGGAGTATGAGAAATTTGGCGAGACCGTCTACCTCCTCGAGCCGAATGTGAAAAAGAGCAAGGGGGGACTGAGGGACCTGCACGTCCTTCAGTGGGTCGGAATGGTCCGGTACCAGGCGGGGACCATCCAGGACCTCACCGACCGAGGGATTCTCTCCAGGCAGGATTACCAAGCCTTAGTTGAGGCACGGGAATTTCTCTGGCGCGTTCGCGCGTTTCTTCATCTGCAGGCCGGCATGGCCCAGGAAATTCTCTCCTTCGATGAACAGGTTCGGCTGGCGTTCCAGTTCGGCTTCCGCGACCAACCGCACCTGCTGGCCGTCGAGCAGTTCATGCAGCAGTATTATCGGCACACGATGGGTCTGCATGAGCGGTCCATCCGCTTCGTGGATCGGTGTCGCACGGTGCCCCTCTGGCGCCGGTTCGCCCGGATCTGGCCGTCGCCTCGAATAGACGGCTACTTCGTACGGGCGGGATCGCGTCTGACGGTCCCCGCAGACCTGCGCCCACAGGTATTGGAGAGTCCGGAGCTGCTCCTCCGAATGTTCGATCTCGCGCGCTCACGGACGCTCCAGATCGACAGCCATTTACTCGACGAGATCCATCGGCACGTCGGCGCGGTCTCCGACGAGGCGTTCCGGACACCAGCCGTGAGCCAGAGCTTTCTCAGGCTCCTGGCCGGCCCGGGATCGGTAGCCGGCACACTGGAGGCCATGCATCGAGCTCATCTGCTGGAGAAAATCATTCCAGTCTTCGCGGCAGTGAGGGGCCTGATGCAGTTCAATCAATACCACAAGTACACGGTGGATGAGCACAGTCTCCTCGCGGTCGCTCAAGCGGAAGCCTTGGCCCGGGATCGCGGGATTCTCGGCGAGGTGTACCGAGAGATCCACAGGAAGGACATCCTGCATCTGGCTGTACTGCTCCATGATCTAGGCAAGGGGCGGGAAGAGGATCACAGTGAGGTTGGGAAGGCCATCGCCGAAGAGGCCGCAGCCCGTCTGGGATTCGATGAACAGGAAACCAGAACGCTCGTCTTTCTGGTCCATCGCCACCTCCTCATGGCTCACACGGCCTTCCGGCGCGACCCCTACGATGAGAAGGTCCTGCTGACGTTCGCTCGTGCAGTGGGAACCCCGGAGGTCCTCCGCAAACTGCTGGTCCTGACCGCGGCCGATATTGCGGCGGTCGGGCCGGGGGTGCTGACGAAGTGGAAGGAGTCATTGCTTGTCGAGCTGTATTTGCGCACACTACCCGAAGTGGCGGGCGAGCGGGAGAACACCTCCGGGGCGCCACACGTGAGGGACCTCGCCGGCGACGTCGCGCGCGAAGTGGCCAAGGCGGGACGAGGGGATCTTGAGCCGGAGTGGATCGAGGCTCAGCTAGGCCAATTCCCCCTGCGGTATACGTACGGCACGGCCTCCGCGAGGATTGCGGTCCATTTGGAAGCGATCTGGCGACTTCGTGCCGGCGAGGTGCTGGTCGAGGAGGTGTTCAACGGGACGCTGGGCACTTGCGAATATACCGTGATCACCTTCGACACGCTGACGCCCGGTCTCTTCTCGAAAATCGCGGGGGTGCTCGCGGCGAAGGGGCTCCAAATTCTGGATGCCCAAATCATCACGCGCCAGGATGGGATTGTGGTGGATACCTTCCAGGTGGTCGACGGCGACTTTACCGGTCCGCCGCCGGCTGAACGGCGCGACAGCATCGCGCGGACCTTCGCCCGGATCCTGAAGGGCGAGGACACGGTGGAACATTTGATCGAACGGAGCCCACGGCTCTCGGCTGTGCGCCGGATGCCCTCGCGGCGCCAACCAACTGAAGTGCAGATCGACAACGAGACCTCGGATCGCTTCACGATCATCGATGTATTTGCCGATGACCAGCAGGGGCTGCTGTATGTGATCGCGAACGCCATCTTCCGCCTCGGCCTTTCGGTCCATGCCGCGCGCATCTCGACGCGCCTCGATCAGGTTGCGGACGTCTTTTATGTGACCGACCTCAACGGGGGCAAAATCGTGGACGGCGCGCGCCTCGAAGCGATCAGGGCCGGCCTGAAGAACGGTGTCGACCGATTTCTAGATGAACCATCCGGTGAGCAGGTAGCCAACGCATCAGGGGCATAATTATCATTGAGGTCGCTGTGAAAGGAGGCTCGGAATGACTCCCCGCGAAGTACTGGAGTATGCGAAGAAACAAAAGACGCAAGTGGTCGATCTCAAATTTGTGGACTTGCTCGGGACGTGGCAACACTTCACGATTCCGATCGAGGAACTGAACGAGGGCACGTTTAAGGACGGGTCGGGATTCGACGGCTCCTCGATCCGTGGATGGAAGGCGATTCACAACAGCGATATGTTGGCGGTGCCCGACCCGACCACCGCCTGCGTGGATCCGTTTACCGCGGTGCCGACCCTCAGCCTCGTCTGCACGGTCATGGACCCGATCACCAGGGAGAATTACGATCGCGATCCGCGGAACATCGCGATGAAGGCCGAAAAATACCTGAAGAGCACCAAGATCGGCGACATCTCCTACTGGGGGCCCGAGGCGGAGTTCTTTATCTTTGACCAGGCCCGCTACGACCAGGACAGCCATAGCGGGTACTACTTCATCGATTCCGATGAGGGAATCTGGAACGCCGGAAAGGAAGGCACCAACCTGGGCAACAAACCACGCCACAAGGAAGGCTATTTCCCGGTGGCTCCCATCGACACTCAGCAGGATATCCGGAGCGAGATGATCCTGGAGATGCAGAAGGCCGGGATGCCCATTGAAAAACACCACCACGAGGTAGCGACAGCCGGTCAAGCCGAGATTGACCTCCGCTTCGATGCGTTGGTCAGCATGGCCGACAAGATGATGATGTACAAATACATCGTCAAGAATGTGGCCCGTCGGCATGGCAAGACCGTCACGTTCATGCCCAAGCCGCTGTTCGGCGACAACGGCTCCGGCATGCACACGCATCAAAGCATTTGGAAGGAAGGCAAGCCGCTGTTCGCGGGGAAGGAATACGCGGGCGTCTCGCAGCTCTGCCTGCATTACATCGGCGGCGTGCTGAAGCATGCACCGGCGCTGGCTGCGATCACCAACCCGACCACGAACTCGTATAAGCGGTTGACCCCTGGTTTCGAAGCGCCGGTCCTCCTGGCTTACTCCAGTCGCAACCGATCCGCCGGGATTCGTATCCCGATGTATTCTCCAAGCCCCAAGGCGAAACGGATCGAGGTGCGGTTTCCAGACCCGGCCTGCAACCCCTACATCGCCTTTTCGGCGATGCTGATGGCCGGATTGGATGGCATCGAGAACAAGATTGATCCGGGCGAGCCCATGGACAAGGACCTTTACGACCTGGAGCCTCAAGAGGCTGCGCGCATCCCAACGATGCCCGGGAGTCTCGATGACGCGATCCGGAATCTCGAGCGGGACCACCAGTTCCTGCTGAAGGGTGGGGTCTTCACCGAAGACCTTGTGGAGACGTGGATTACGTACAAGCGCAGTCGGGAAGTGGACCAGCTCCGGCTTCGCCCGCATCCCTTCGAGTTTTTCATGTATTACGACGTGTAGGTCTCAGGACTGAGGACTGAGGACTGAGGACTGAGGACAAGAAATTCCCCCTCAGCACTCAGCACTAAAGAAAGAGGCCCGACAGTGTGGTCGGGCCATACTGGCAACGGCGCCAGCACTGCCGAGTGGACTCTCGAGGGGAAGGGTCCGTGTCGGCATGTCTGCTGGCGCTTTTTTTGTTGCAGTGGAGTCATCTGACGAATCTAGCCGAACAACCAGGAGGGCACAATGAGCACGATACCTTCGTCTGAGGAATATTTCGAGCGGACGGTGGAACAGTCAGTCACGGCGGCGGTGTTGGAGGCCGCCGGGCCCACTCGCCGCCAGTTGCTGGCCGGGCTGGGAGCAGCGGTATTGACGGCGTTGATCGACGAGGTCATGCCGTTGGGCAGGCTGAAGGCGTTTGCGGCTGATCCCGCAGGCAAGATCGAGAAGAAAGACCTGAGCATCGGGTTTATCCCCATTACCTGTGCCACGCCGATCATTATGGCCGAGCCGCTGGGGTTCTACAAGAAGTACGGGTTGAACGCGACCGTGAAGCGGGCGGCTGGATGGGCGATGATCCGGGACTGGGCCATCAACAAAGAAGTTGATGCGGCGCACATGCTCACGCCGATGCCCCTGGCGATCACCCTGGGAGCCGGATCCCTACCGGTCCCGTTCTATATGCCGGCCGTGGAAAACATCAATGGCCAGGCGATCACCTTGCACATCAAACACAAGGACGCGAAGACGGCCGCCGACATGAAAGGGTTCCGCTTCTGCGTGCCCTTCGACTACTCCATGCACAATTACCTCCTTCGATACTTTCTGGCTGAAGGAGGGGTTCACCCTGACAAGGATGTCCAGATTCGAGTGGTGCCGCCGCCGGAAATGGTGGCGAATCTGAAGGCCGGAAACGTGAACGGCTATCTGGCACCGGATCCATTCAATCAGCGCGCCGTCTATGAGAATGTGGGCTTCATCTACAAACTGTCGAAGGAAATCTGGGATCGACATCCCTGCTGCGCCTTCACGGTGTCGAAAGAGTTTGCGACCACCTATCCAAACACGTTCGGTGCACTGTTTCGAGCGATCGTGGACGCGACGCACTATGCCTCCAATCCATCCCATCGAAAGGAAATTGCCGCGGCGATCGCGCCCACGAACTACCTGAACCAACCTGTGATCGTCCTGGAGCAGGTCCTGACGGGAACCTATGCCGACGGGCTCGGCAACATTCAGAAGGTGCCGGACCGGATCGACTTTGATCCGTTCCCCTGGCATTCGATGGCGGTGTGGATCCTGACGCAGATGAAACGGTGGGGACATCTGAAAGGCGAGGTGAACTATAAGGCCGTGGCCGAGCAGGTCTACCTGGCGGCCGGCTGCGACCGCATCGCGAAAGAGCTGGGCTATCCGACCCATACGGCGACCTCTATGAAGCACACGATCATGGGCAAGGTGTTCGATCCGGATCAGGCCGAGGCCTATGTGAAGAGCTTCAAGATTCACAGCATGGCGTAGAGGAAACGAGGGTGGTGGGGCGGTCGTGGTGGGCCCCTACTCGCAGAGCGCGCACACACCCCAGCGTCGCTTGTATCTCGCCTCTCGTATCTCGCGAAGACTCTGACGAGATACGCTTCAAGAACGACGAGATACGAGTCACGCTTCACGAGGTGCGCTTCACGAGACCGGGAAGAGAGAAGGAACATATGAGCGGGACAAAAGGCAATCCATGGTTGATCTCAGGGTTTCTTCTCGTCGTCTTTCTGCTCGGGTGGCATTTGTTTACCCTCCGTGCGGGCTTTGATCCCAAGGGACTCACCGAGGAGCAGCTCCAGACGATGGAGTTCAACGGTGACATCGTGCGCACGCCCGCAGGCGGGTACGTCTGGAATCCAGAGAAGGAGAAAGTGAAGGGGGTGCCCGGCCCGATGGCGGTGGTGGAGAAGGCCTGGAGCGAGCTCGGCGAGGCCTTCGTGAAGAAGGGGACGAACGACCACGGGATTGCCTATCTGGTGCTCTACACCGTGTCACGGTTTGCCGCCGGGTTTCTAGCAGCTTCTGTAGTGGCCATCCTGTTGGGCGTCTTGCTAGGCCTCAACCGTGTGCTCTTCCGTGCGGTGAATCCCTACATCCAGATCCTCAAACCCATCTCACCGCTGGCCTGGATGCCGCTGCTGCTCTACACGGTGAAGGATCCGAAATGGACGGCGGTGCTGGTGGTGTTCATGGCGGCGCTTTGGCCGACCCTGGCCACGACAGCATTCGGGGTGAGCTCCTTGCGGAAAGACTATCTGCACGTGGCCGCGCTCGTGCAACTGTCCTGGTTCAAGCGTCTCTTTAAGGTCATCCTGCCAGGCGCGGCGCCGACGATCGTGAACGGGCTCCGCATTTCATTCGGGAGCGCGCTCGTAGCGGTCGTGCCAGCTGAGATGCTCCTCGGTGAACTGGGGGTCGGGTATCTGAGCTGGATCGAGTGGAACAATTTGGATATCGCGGGGGTAATCTTTGCCATCCTGGTCGTCGGCGTGGTGGGCGTGATTCTTGATTCCGGGTTCAATCGGCTCGCAGGCCTGGTTACTTATCAGGAGTGATGGGATGGTCCGCCTGGCCGTCTGGGGTAGGGAGAGGAATTAAGACCTTCGGGGGCTAAAGAATGTCATTTCTTGAGATCGATCATGTGTCCAAATATTTTCCCAATCCCTCGGGAACGGGACAGGTCTGTATCTTCAAGGATGTGACGATCAAGATCGAAAAGGGCGAGTTTGTCACGACCATCGGCCACTCGGGGTGCGGCAAGACCACCCTGCTCAATATCATCGCCGGGTTAGAGACCATGTCGGAGGGGGGAATCATCTTGGGCGGGAAGGAGGTGACAGGCCCGGGGTTGGATCGGATGGTGGTGTTTCAGACCTTCTCTCTCATGCCGTGGATGACCGTATTCCAGAATATCCGCTTGGCGGTCAGGGCGGCCTACCCCGAGTGGGATCGAGAGAAGATTGCCGCTCATGTCAACAAGTATATCGGTCTTGTGGGACTGAAAGGAGCTGAAGACAAACGACCCATGGCGTTGTCCGGCGGGATGAAGCAGCGAGTGGGACTGGCCCGGGCGTTCTCCATTGAGCCCAAGGTGTTGCTGCTGGATGAGCCCTTCGCTCAGATCGATGCGCTGACGAGAGGTGTCATCCAGGAAGAATTGATTCAGATGTGGAACACTTCCCGCAACACCGTGTTCATGGTGACCCACGATGTCGATGAAGCCATCCTGCTTTCCGATCGAATCATGCTCATGACCAATGGACCGTCAGCGCGGATTGCCGAGATCGTGGACGTGACCATTCCACGTCCGCGATCACGGGATACGATCATCGAGCATCCGCATTACTACAAGATTAGAAACCACATCATTCATTTTCTTGTTCGTCATGCCAAGCATGACACGGGTGGCGACGGAGGACCCCCGGACCAGTCTGTCAGTGGAGCTCCGATCGAAGTGAATTTCGCGAGGGACTCATCCGTGCCGCGCTGATCGCGTGGCAAGAACACCGCACAAAGAAGGAGGGAACAGATGGACAAGAATGGGAAGATGGACAAGAGAGCTCGCGACATCATCAAAGCCAAGCGGTTGGAGAAAAAGGTCACCATCGCCGACCTGGCCAAGGCAGTTGAGAGAAACCCGACCTTTGTCGCGGCGGTGTTGCACGGGAACCACAAGCTACCGCCGAAAGAAGCTCAGAAAGTCGGAAGTCTCCTCGATCTCGACAAGGAAACCACAGCGTCACTGAGCAAGTTTCCGGTTAGGACGGACTTCCCCAACACGACGGATCCATTTAAGTACCGACTGCTGGAGATCATCGGCGTCTACGGCGACGCATTGCGGGATATGGCAAATGAAATGTTCGGTGACGGCATCATGAGCGCAATCGATTTCACCCTGGACATGGAACGGGTGACCGGCAGCCAGGGAGAGGCTCGCTGCAAGATCACGTTGAACGGTAAGTGGCTTGAGTACAAGACGTTCTAGCCCGTGGCCCAACGCTGACCAGACGGCGGTCTAACTGAAGGAGCAGGCGGTCCATGCACAATGAGCCGACCACTCCCATGGCGTGGATGCTGATCTCGACCGCGCTGTTGATGCTGACACTTCCCGGCGTGACACTGTTTTACGGCGGGATGGTGCGGAAAAAGAACGCGATCAACACGATGGGCCTGCCGCTGCTGGCGCTCGCGCTGGTGTCGCTCGAGTGGGGGCTCGGCGCTTATCTCGAGGCGATCGTAGCCGGTGGCAGCGGGACGACCGAGCGCGCAGCGGCGGGAGGGTCACTGCGGTTTGCGCACCACACGATGGCCGCTGCGCTCGCGCTGGCGCTGGTCGCGGGGGGGATCGTTGAACGAATCCGGTTCTCATTCTTCCTCGTGTTCGGACTGCTGTGGACGGCCCTGGTCTATGCTCCCATCGCGCGGTGGCTCTGGGGCAGCGGGTGGCTGGCCGGGATGGGAAGCCTGGATTTTGCCGGTGGGTCGGTTATCCACATCAGCGCGGGGGTGACCGCCTTGGTCGCAGTGCTCATGATCGGCCCCCGCAAGGGGTACGGGCGGACGGAGATGCAGCCCCATTCTCTACCCTTGTCCCTGTGCGGCGTTGGCTTGATATGGGTCGGCTGGTGTGGGTTCTCGGCCGGGACAGGCCTGGCCTCGATGAAAACAGCCGTCAGCGCCTTCGTGGCCATCCAGATGGCGACGGCTGCCGGCGCGTTGTCCTGGACCGCTGCGGAATGGATTCAGCGCGACAAGCCCACCGCCCTCGGCACCGTGAGCGGGGCCGTCGCAGGTCTGGTGGCGATCTCACCGGCCGCCGGATATGTCGGCCCTCTGCCGGCGATCGTGATCGGGATCGGTGCCGGGGGCCTCTGCTATATGGCGGTGAACTTCGTCAAGGCCATTCTGGGCTATGACGATTCCCTGGACGTCTTCGGGATGCACGGAGTCGGTGGAACCTGGGGCATGGTCGCCACGGGGCTCTTTGCTTCAACGGACGTGAATCCAGACGGCAGCGATGGGTTGTTCTACGGGTACCCCTATCAGTTGTTTGCGCAACTGGTCGCGGTGGTGGCGGTCTGGGCCTTCGCGGGTGGTGTGACTGCGCTCCTGCTGAAAGTGCTGCGGTTGGTGATGTCTCCACGCGTGGCCCCGGACGCTGAGGTCCTCGGTCTGGACTTGGCGCAGCACGGCGAGAAGGCTTACTCGTAAGGAAGTGCTGAGTGATGAGGACTGAGGACTGAGAGGTAGGACCGGAGATCGCGCTGGGAGGCAGAGCTTTCCACTAAACAAACCTCAGTCCTCAGCACTATTAAGAGATGGCGATTATCCACGACGATGTCGGACGACGGCGGTTTCTGAGCCAGGCTGTAATGGGGTTCGGACTGCTCTTCGCACTGGGAACCCTCGGGCTCCGTTTCATCCAGTTTCTGATCCCCAGCCCGGGGCCAAAGCGAGAAGCGACGGTCCTGATCGGGACTGAGTCGCGGGTGCCGGTGGGCGAGGCAGTGCCGATGGACCTGAGCGGCCACAAGATCATCGTGCTGAGAACCGATGAGGGGGTGGTGGCGTTCTCCAGACGCTGCACGGATCTGGGATGCCTCGTGTCTTGGAACAAGGAGCGCGAGCAGTTTCTCTGCCCGTGTCACCAGGGGGTATTCGACAAGGCCGGCCTCAACATCGCCGGGCCTCCACCGCGCCCGCTCGACCGTTTCGAGGTGGTCAAACGAGGGGACCAGTTGTACGTGAATCTTCAGAGTGCGTAGGTGAAAGCTGCCCGCCGTCGCCGGCCCTCCAGAGGCTTCCGGCGGACGGGCCGAGGGCTATGGCGGGCCCGCCATAGCGCGCGTGGCGCGCGTCGGCGGGATGGCTGATGGCCAGGTGGGGGAGCGAGTGATGAAATCGGGGGTTTCAGAAGCTCACGTTGAGGGCGGCCAGCCGGTCGGGCAGTCGAAGAGCTGGATCGACTACATCCAGAAGGACCTGCCGGAGCATCTAGACTGGTGGCCCTACACGCTGGGGGCGATTCCCTTGACCCTCTTCGGCCTCTTGGTGATCACCGGCCTCTTGCTGACCTTCTACTATGTGCCCTCGCCGGACAAGGCCTATGAAAGCATCGAGCAGATCACCACCGAGGTCTACCTGGGATGGTTTGTGCGGGGCGTGCACAAGTTTTCCGTGGACCTGATGATTCTCTTCCTGCTGTTCCACGTGATCCGGGTCTTCCTGACGCGCGCGTACCAGGCGGCGGGCGAATTGAAGTGGGTTTCCGGCTCGGTCGTCCTGTTCGTCACCTTCGCGATGGGCTTCACCGGCTACTCGCTGGTCTACGACAACGTCTCCTACTGGGGCATGACGGTCGTGACGAGCATGCTCGGAAACCTCCCTCTCGTCGGGACCCCGCTCCTGTATTTGCTGCGGGGCGGTGAAGAGGTTTCAGGTGGCACGCTGCTGCGTCTCTATGACCTGCACACCAAGCTCCTGCCGGTCTTGCTGGGCGGGCTCGTGCTGGGCCATGTCATCGTGGTCCGGCTCATCGGCTTCGTGGAGGTGCCGGGGAGCCGCGGCTTCCATCCCTTCTATCCGGAACATACGATGCTGATGGGCGCCGTCGCGCTCGGACTGCTGGTCCTGATCGCGGACCTGGTCATGATTTTTCCTCCGGTCCTGGGGCCGCCGGCCAATCCGCTCGAAGTGGCCTCCGACGTGTCACCGCCCTGGTATTTCTCCGCTCCGTACATGTGGATCACCCTGCTCCCTGGGCCGGTCGCACTGTGGAGTCTGCTCGGCGGCGCCGGGTTGTTTGTCGTGTACCCGTTCGTGGACCGCATCCTGACGCAGCGTGGGTGGCCCATGGCGATCATCAACGCGGTGGTTGGAGCGGTGGTTGTAGGCGCGGTGGCACTGCTCATGATTCTCGATACGCGGATGTGAGGCCGAGGCGATAGGCGAGAGGCGCTAGGTTATAGGCACAAGCAAGGAGGGAGCTATGGAACACCCTACTGATCCAGGCGCTGACAAGAGTGGTCCCGATCACAACGGAAAGCTGAACTTCACCCGCTACCTGATCGGTGGTCTCTGCCTAGTGCTGTTTCTGGCGCTGACCGGCGTCGGATATGTCCAGGTCGAAGAGCGGCGCGGGGGCGGGCTCCGCCCGTTTGTGTCCGCCGACAACAAGAAGTGCATCGATTGCCATATGGCGAAGGACGTGTCGGTCGGCGGGATCAACGATTGGAAGACCAGCCGCCATGCCCCGAAGGGCATCGGGTGCATCGAGTGCCATCGGGCCGAGCAGGGAGAGCCTGACGCCTACGAGCACTATGGCTCAGTGGTGTCGACGCTGGTCACGCCCAAAGACTGCATGGGGTGTCATGAGAAAGAGGCCAAGGAATTTGCCAAATCCCATCATGCCAAGGGGGCGCAGTTTACGGGTTCCCTTGACAATTTTCTCGGCAATGTGGTCGAAGGACCGGAAATCGTCACCACCGGATGCGCCGGGTGTCATGGCAGTATCGTCAAGGTGATGGAGAACGGCAAGCTCCATCCGGTGTCCTGGCCCAATTCGGGCATCGGGCGCGTGAACCCGGATGGGTCCAAGGGCACCTGCGCCGCCTGCCATGCGCGGCATGGCTTCTCGATCGCCCAGGCGCGGCAGCCGGAAAACTGCGGCCGCTGCCACATGGGGCCAGACCATCCACAGATCGAAGCCTACTTAGAGAGCAAGCACGGCGTTCTGTTCACCGCAAACAAGGAGAGAATGAAACTCGCCGAGCCGTCGGAGAAATGGCATCCGGGGAAGGACTATCTCTACCCCACCTGCGCCACCTGCCATATGAGTGCGACCACAACCCAGGAGGTGACCCACGACGTAGGGGATCGGATCAGTTGGACCCTGCGCCCGGTTATCTCCACGCGGCTGGAGAATTACGAGGTCCGGCGCAAAGCCATGAGACAAGTCTGCTCCGCGTGCCACAGCGAGCAGATTGTGGAGCGGTTCTTTACGTCGATGGACCAAGGAATCAATTTGTACAACGACAAATTCGGCAAGCCGGCCAAGGCGGCGATGGACAAGCTGCTCGCGATGAAGAAGATCACGCCGACGCCCTACGATGAAAAGATCGAATGGGTGTTCTACGAGCTGTGGCACCATGAAGGGCGGCGGGCCCGGCACGGGCTCTCCAAGGTGGCGGCTGACTTCGTTCACTGGCAGGGCTTCTATGAGGTCGCGAAGTCGTTCTACACCAAGTTTCTGCCGTTGGTGCGCGAGCTCTCGCCCGAAGTGGCGAAGGAGTTGGTCTCGCAGGAGAGCCACAAGTGGGTGGAAAAGGGAATGACCAAAGAAGAGATCGCCCAGATGGTCACCTTCTATGAGAAGGAAATGCAGGGTAAGCGAGGGGGGACTGAATGAGGTCACGGCGGCTTCGGATCGGACTGCTGGCGGTGCTGGCCTGTCAGGTCTGGCTCTTTTGGGGGACGCTCGCCTGGACGGCGGAGACGGCGCCATCCTCCGCCTCGGCGCAAGCGGTGCCGAGCGCGCCGCCGGGTCCCGCCGGAGCCACTCCGGCGGTCACCATTGATCCCGGAGATACCGCCTGGGTGTTGGCTTCGTCCGCGCTCGTGCTGGCCATGATCGTGCCGGGCCTGGCGCTGTTCTACGGGGGACTGGTTCGGAGCAAGAACGTGCTCGGCACGATCATGCACAGCTTCGTCATCCTGTGCGTGGTGAGTTTGCTCTGGATCCTGCTGGGGTACAGCCTGGCCTTCGGTCCCGATAAGCGAGGGCTGATCGGGGGACTCGAGTGGGTGGGGTTGAGCGGCGTCGGAACCGCCCCCCATCCGACGTACGGCCCCACGATCCCGCATCAGGCCTTCATGGTGTTCCAGCTCATGTTCGCCGCGATTACGCCGGCGCTGATCACCGGCGCCTTTGCCGAGCGGATGCGGATCGGCGCGCTGATGCTGTTTGCCGCCCTCTGGTCCCTCCTGGTCTATTGCCCGTTGGCGCACTGGATTTGGGGTGGCGGCTGGCTGGGCAAGCTGGGCGCGTTGGACTTCGCTGGAGGCGCCGTCGTGCATATCAGCTCCGGGTTCGCGGCTCTAGTCTGTGCCTTCGTGCTGGGGCAGCGCCACGGGTATGGGACCGATTATATGGCTCCGCATAGTCTGCCCTTCACCATCCTGGGCACGGGATTGCTTTGGTTTGGCTGGTTCGGGTTCAACGGCGGGAGCGCCCTCGGCGCGAACGCCACGGCAGTAGGAGCCTTCGTCGCCACGCACGCAGCGGCCGTCACTGCGGCTCTGAGCTGGATGGTGGTGGAATGGCTCCACCGTGGCACACCAACGGTACTGGGAGTGGCCAGCGGCGCGGTGGCTGGTCTGGCCACGGTTACGCCGGGGGCCGGCTATATCGGGCCATTCGCCGCGGTGCTGATCGGCTTGGTGGCCGGTGCGCTCTCGTATGTCGCGATTGTCGGGAAGGGAAAGTTTGGCTACGACGACTCACTCGATGTGGTCGGGATTCACGGGGTCGGGGGGGTGCTTGGCATCCTTGCCACGGGACTGTTGGCCTCTAAGGCGATCAATCCAGCGGGCGCGGACGGCCTCTTCTTTGGTCATCCGATGCTCCTGGGCATTCAGGCCCTGACAGCCGTGGTGGCCGCCCTGTTCTCCATGGTGGGGACCTACCTAATCCTGAAGCTGGTGGAACGCTTGGTGGGGCTGAGGGTGTCTGCGGAGGAAGAATCTCTCGGGCTGGATTTGTCGCAGCACAACGAGCGCGCCTACTCGTGATGCTGAAACAGGCCCCCAACTGCGTTCTCGGTCGTTCGAACGCCTCAACGTACGAACCATGTAGGCCTCGGCGTCCTCACTCCCTGCGGCCTTGTTGGCTGGCCCGTTTGAGCATCACGATCGTGTTGTGACGAAAAACCTGAATGAACGGTTAGGTCACCAAGCGCCGATATTCGGCAAGACCTAATTCCGTTGCCATCTACCAAAGTTCGTTGACCGGGACTGACCCGGCCTTGACGCGGTGGTACTGCGATGAACTCGGATCAACGGAGAACGAATCCACAAGCCCCTGCCGAAGGAGAGAGTCAAGAGCGGCAGCGACTTCTTCATCTGGGATAGGGCGAGCGAGTTTCCGAGCGATGTCACCCCTTATCGTGTGAATGGCTTCGTAGTCATCTGTGACCTGGCCAAGCACCTCTAGCTCGAACTCAGTCAGTGGCATGGGTTACCTATTGGGCGTGTCTTCCGGACAGTCAGCCCTCAAGGCTACTGGGCCCGGCTTGAACTGTCAACAACGCCGTGTGCCCTTCGATCGAGCTCAGGGCAGTAAGGTAGCGATGATTAGGGAAGGGAGGTAGAAGGTCGGGTCGGTTCAGGGCGTGCGCCGCACCTTGCTGGGCGATGGCGACGTGCCTTCTCGGGCGAGGCCACGCTCGGCCTTCGATTGAAAGCAGGCTGGGCACAGATGGTAGCCTAGGGTGCTCGATGTGTAGAACACAGGGAGAGAACCCGCCCCGCAGTCGGCGCAGACGACCGGAACCCTGGGCGGGACGGGGTGATAGCGCGCGACGCGACAGCTCATTGGGCCTCCCGTGCAATCTAGTGGACCTGCAGTCCCGTTCAGTAGAAGCCTAGCAGACAGGGGAGGAATGTAAAGCCGAGGCGAACTGCACGGATTTGAAGGGGACCCTTCGACCTTGCTCAGGGCAGGCCCTTCGATCCCTCGGCCAGGCTCGGGACGAGCGGGGCTCAGCTTGCGGCGAGCTGAGTCGAGCCGGACTGGCAGTGGGAAGCAGGGGTCGACGGGTGGGAAAGGCGGATGGCGGGGCCTCCTTATGAGTATTTAACGAGCGCCGAAGCGGGCCGTGAAGCACGCCTGCGTCTGGGCCATGTGCCTGGCAATGTCGGCCACATCGCCCCTGATTTCAGAGGGTTGGAGTTCACCGACTTATTCCGGCACAGACATCTCCCCGAGCCTCACACCAACTGGCGCGAGAAACAATTCTCGCTTTTAGAGGTTTGCGGCGTGGGTGCCCCTGTTGATGAGCGGGCTTGTCTTTGGTAGGGTACTCGCGACCGAATTTGACGGAGCGCTCCCATGGAATCCTCAGCATATGATCCTGGTGAATTCTTTGATGAGCTGTTCGAGCGAAAAGGCCAACCGCGCCGCAGCAGTCTACTCCTTTTACAAAAGATCGCTGCGCTGTCGGAAGGAGAGCTCCAGCGGCGTCAACAGGCGGCTGAACGCGTGATTTTGAACTTGGGCATGACCTTCGGCGTGTCCGGGACGGAAGCCGGGCACGAGCAGATTTTCCCTTTTGACATCATCCCTCGGATTGTGGACGCGTCAGACTGGGATCGGCTTGAGGCGGGTCTGCGGCAACGGGTTCGAGCGCTGAACGAATTTGTGCACGATGTATATCACGACCAGATGATTCTCAAGGACGGGGTCGTGCCGAGCGAGCTTGTGTGGTCTAGTAAGGGCTTCCTCCAGCCCTGTATGGGGCTGACTCCACCACGGAAGATCTGGTGTCATATCGGGGGCATTGATCTGGTCCGAACCAGTGACGGCCAATATTATGTTCTGGAAGACAACGTGCGGTGTCCGTCCGGAGTTGCCTACGTACTTGAGGCCCGGCAGGTCATGAAGCGCACCTTCCCGGAACTGTTTGAGGCTTACGGCGTTCGCCCCGTCGACGAGTATCCGAGCGCTCTTCTCCAGACGCTCCACTTTCTCTCCGATCTGCCCGATCCCACCGTGGTCATTCTGACACCCGGCATCTACAATTCCGCCTACTATGAGCACTCGCTGTTGGCTCAGAAGATGGGCGTGGAACTCGTTGAGGCGCGCGATCTGGTGGTCGTAGATGGGTTTGTCCACATGCGGACGACCAGGGGTTTTCAGCGTGTGGACGTGATCTATCGCCGGATTAATGACGATTTCCTTGATCCCTTGGTCTTCCGACCGGATTCCCAGTTAGGAGTCCCTGGTCTCATCGAGGCTTATCGAAAGGGAAGAATTGCCCTCGCGAACGCGCCTGGTACAGGTGTCTGTGATGACAAGGCCATCTATGCCTACGTGCCGAAGATGGTCAACTATTACCTGGCCGAAGAGCCCTTGTTGCCAAACGTCCCGACCTACCTGGGTTGGGATGCTAAAGATCGGGCCTACATCCTCGAGCACCTTGACCAGCTAGTCGTGAAAGCCACCAATGAATCTGGAGGGTATGGCATGATGATCGGTCCCAATGCGTCACAACGCGAACGTGAGGAGTGTGCGGCACGCATTCAGGCTGATCCGCGCAACTATATCGCACAACCCACCCTTTCCTTGTCTCGGGTTCCTACCCTCCACGGCGACCATTTGGAAGGCCGACATGTTGACCTCCGTCCCTATGTTCTCTACGGTCAAAAGATTTATGTATTGCCTGGAGGGATGACGCGCGTCGCCCTCCGGAAAGGCTCGCTCGTAGTGAACTCTTCTCAGGGTGGTGGAAACAAGGACACGTGGGTCTTGTCAGGGGAGCCGACCACTCGGTGAGTTGAGCTGGTGAGCATCGCCTGGTCTGTGGATACAATGGCACGGGAATTCTCGAGATGTTAAGCCGAGTGGCCAGCGCTATCTATTGGATGAATCGCTTGATCGAACGAGCTGAAAACTATGCACGCTTTGTCGAGGTCAATCTCAATCTTTCGCTTGATCTCCCGAAGGGAACCTCTGCGCAGTGGGAACCGTTGGTAGCCACCACAGGCGACCTTGACTTGTTTACCCAGCGATTTGGGAGCGCAACCAGAAACAATGTGGTCGACTTTCTCATCGCCGATCCTGCCAACTCGAACTCGATCCTCTCGTGTGTGCTGGCCGCGAGGGAAAACGCTCGATCTGTCAGAGAGGCGATCTCGTCTGAACTCTGGGAGCAGGTCAATCGGTTTTATCTGATGGTGAGGGGGGCAATTCCACGCCTGTTATCGCCCGAAAACCTGCAGGGTTTTCTGGCAGAGGTCAAGTCAGCCAGCCATTTGGTCCTTGGCATTACCGATGCGACGATGTCGCACGGGGAGGGCTGGCACTTCGCCCGCCTTGGACGACTCCTTGAACGCGCGGATAAGACTTCTCGGATTTTGGACGTCAAGTACTTCATGCTTCTCCCCACCATGTCGGAGGTTGGGACTCCGTTTGATATTATCCAGTGGTCAGCCCTTCTTAAGTCAGCCAGTGCCTTAGAGATGTATGGCAGGCGCTTTGGTCGGATCACGCCGGAGGGCGTGGCGGAGTTTCTGATTCTTGATCCGGTGTTCCCACGAGCAATCCGGTACTGCCTCATTAAGTCAGAGGATTCCTTGCACGCGGTGGCGGGCTCAGAACATCGGAGCTACCAGAACCTCGCTGAAAAACGCTTGGGTCGGCTGAGAGCAGACCTGGACTTTACAGAGATCAGCGAGCGAATCTCCGGCGGTCTCCATGCCTTTCTTGATAACCTTCAGGCCCAGGTGAATCGAGTGGACGATGCCATTTTCGAAACCTTCTTTGCCCTTCGTCCAGTCGGATGCATAATGGAGAAAGGAGAGTCGCAGTGACGTTCTGTCTTGGGATGAGAGTAGAGGACGGCCTGATCGGGATTGCGGATACGCGAGTGACTACCGGAGTGGAATGCATTACTGCCCGCAAAGTGTCGATTCACCAGCATGGCCGTCATTCCATGTTTCTGATGACATCGGGGCTCCGGTCCGTCCGCGATAAAGCGGTCACGTACTTTGAAGAAGCCATCGGCGAGAGCGATCAATCATTCGACAAACTTTTCAAGGCGGTGAACGTGTTTGCGGCCCAGATTCGTCGAGTTGCGGAGGAGGATAAAGGATCGCTTGACCCAGCCGGGTTCCCCTTTAACCTTCATGCGCTTGTCGGTGGACAGCTCGAGGATGACCAAACGCACAAGCTCTTCCTGATCTATCCGCAAGGAAACTGGGTTGAGGTTGGGCAGGGTACTCCATACTGCATTATCGGCGAATCCGGCTATGGCAAACCACTCCTGGATCGAGTGCTTCGATATGAGTCGAGCATGGACCTTGCGTTGAAGGTCGGCTTTTTAGCCTTTGATGCCACTCGGACTAGCTCAACGACCGTGGAATATCCATTGGACATGGTGTTGTACCGGCGAGATACGTTCGACATCATCGAACATCGATTCCAGAAGGAAGATCTCGTTGATACCTCAGGCTGGTGGCAAAGTCGGATCACCGAAGCGGTCGAGAAGTTGCCATCAAAGTGGGTTGACCGGGTTCTGGCCATGCTTCCAAAACCCACCAAGTTCCCCGAGGGGCAAGACCCTGGGACGTAAGTATGCCTGGGCAGTCTGGCACGGCTCGGTGAATGTTTTAAGACAAACGGTAGGACCTAACTAAAGGGGCTAGATTGAGCCGAAGCGGGTCGAAAAGAACGCCTGCGTCTGGGCCATGTGCCTGGCGATGTCGGCCGAGAGGCGACGCGCGCCTTCCTCCCAACGTTCGGTGGTATAGCCGAGTCGTCTCGACAGGAACACGAACGCGTCGGAGTCCGGGGCCGGCAGCACGAGGTCCCGGGCATTTCCACGGACGATCCGCAGTGCGTCGATCAACCCTCGGAGAAAGAGGTAGGCGTCCCGGAGCCGGCTCACCTCATCCGGTTTCAGGAGGCCGGCCAAGCCCAGTGCTGCCAGGGCCTCCAGGCTGTTGGGTGTGCGGAGTCGTGGCTCCTGGTGCCCATGCATGAGCTGAAGGTACTGGATCGCATATTCCACGTCGATCAGGCCGCCCGGGCTGTACTTCACATTCGTGTCGTCGGGCCGGACCAGCTCGTTGACTTGTTGTCGACGCAACTCGAGTGCGACCTTCAAATCCCACGGCTGACCACTGTACACGAAGGCATCCCGCTGCGCCTCGACCTGACGTCCTAGAGCTCGATCCCCCGACACGAAGCGGAGTTTGACCAGAGCCTGCCTTTCGAATGGTGCGCTCAATCCTGACGGGCTGTAGTAGGTGCGCAGCTCGTCCAACGTGTTTGCCAGCAGACCCTTGCCGCCGTGCGGCCGGAGCCTCACGTCAAGATGGAAGATGCCTTCCTGCTTCGCTTCGACCCATTGCAGCATGTCCTGGACGAGCCGCTCGAAGTATTCGCTGTTGTCGATCGGTTTTCTGCCGCTGGTACGCCCCGGCCCGCCGTACGCGAACAGGAGCTCGATGTCGGAGGCGTAGCCCAACTCCCATCCCCCGAATTTGCCCAGGCCGAAGATGGCGAAGGGACACGGTCGGTTCCCCTGGATCCGTGGGTGACCATGAAGGCGACCACGCTTCGCCTGACAGTCGCGCAAGGTCTGTTCCAGCACCACCTCAGCCAGTTCGGTGAGGGCACGGGAAAAATCCGGCAGGGTGGTGCTCGGAACCAACAGATGTTTCATGTCGATCCGGAACATCTCCTGATCTTTGAACTGGTTCAGGACCTGACGTCGCCGATCGTCAACCCGGACGCGTGTCAGGCGCCGGCGCAGCTCGCGGGTCATCTCGGTCCTGGGCCGGATGAGCGGGCTCTGCTGATAGTCCTCCAGGACCGGAAGGAGGTTGGCGTGCTGGCGGCGCAGGAAGTCCTCCCAAAGGAAGTCACTGGTACCGAGCAGCCGGGCGAGCAAGGTGAGGGTCTTTTTCTGCTTGAGAAAATCGAGCGTCTTCCCGCTTCGGGATTCCTCCAGGATGCGGTCGAGAAACCGGTCGAAGGAGTCCATTGCCTTTGCCGGGTCGGGGGCCCAGGTCAAGAAGTGGGTAAACTGCTTGATCAGCGCCGCGGTCAGTCTGAGCTCCTGCTGCTCGGCCGGACTCTCGATCTTGTGCCCGTGCCGGCCGCGCACGAAAAACTGATCGTAGAGCTCCGTGCCGCGGTTTTCGAAGCGTGCTTTGTGGATATAGAGTCCCCGCATGGCCAGGGCGTTCGAGAACGCATACAGGAACGCCGGCGTATCGGCGGACCGGATATCCATGACTGTCTCCGTCGGGGATTGCTTGTTGTCGAACTGAATCTGCACGGGCTGTAGCAGCCCGGTGAACGTGCCACGGGAGCGCCCCAGCGTTTCAACCAGCTTCCGGTTGACCAGGTTCCGGGCTTCCTGGTACCGCGCTGAGTCAAGGAGACGGATCGTCGTGTCTAACTGTTCGGCGAGCTGACGCCGATGCTCTGTCGTCCACGCCAGGTCGGGCAAGGGCCTGGCGCGGAAGACATCGACGATCTTCTTCCGAGCAAGGCCCGCCCGGCGGCTGCCCCGCCTCCGGGGAAGCCCGGATAGGCGCGGCTGTCGTACCGGCACGGCAGGCGTCTCCGCAAAGGTGTAGATGTTGCCATCCCGGATGTCCAGGCCGAACGCCGACAGGAGGCCGCAGACCGTCGCGAACTCGGAAAAATAATCGTAGGCGACGATGACGATGTCCAGTAATCCGTCCGGTCGCTCGCTGATGGCCACCTGGCAGGGATGGTCGAGGTCGAGGCGGGCGGCGAGATGGATATGGCTCGCGATCTCGTCAGGCTTGAAGCGATCGAAGTAGTCTCCATCCATCCGCAAGACGAAATCGCGGACAATCTCATCCTCCACATCCGGGCAGAGCAGGGTCAGGGTCTGGAGTAACTGGTCATGCGTCATCATGGGGCCTCGAGTATACCGCAAGATTGGTTCATTGTCTGTTCACTGGGTCACCGGTATAATGCCCGAGCCATGCCGCGTCTTTCCTCATCGCATCGGAGGTCCGTGGTAGCCAGGGCGAGGTCCAGTGGCGCTCGGCGCTCCGGCATTCCCGACCCTGCACCGCTGTTGCTGGCCGCCAGCCTTCCGCCCGCCACGGTGGCCGAGTTGTTGGCTCCGTACGGGTTTGCCGACCTAAAGCGGGCGGACGGGAACATCCAGTCGTTAGCCGGTGAGCCCCGGTCCCGTGAGCGACTGGCCAGGCTCCTCAGTGCGCTGCTAGCCGCTGTGGCTGAGACAGCGGATCCCGACCAGGCGCTGAACCATTGGGAACGGTTCCTCCATGCCGGCGTGAACCGGGCCCAGCTGTTTGACTACCTGGCCGAGTCTCCACGCATGCTCGCCCTGCTCTGTCGAATTTTCGGCAACAGCGATGCGATGGCGCAAACGCTCATCCGCGATCCCCTGCTGGTCTACTGGTTGGCTGAGGAGCGCGTCCTGACGCGGGGCCCCTCTCGCCCTGCGCTGGAGCGGGCCTTGCGGACGATTCTGGAGAATGTGTCGGCGGTCGAGCTGAAGCTCGATGCGCTGCGGCGGTTCAGGCGGCGGGAGATGCTCCGGATCGGAGTCCGTGATCTCCTCCGGCTGGCCGATGTGCGGGAGACGACGACCGCCCTGTCGGAGCTCGCCTGCGTACTCATCCAGGCAGCCTACGAAGTCGTGGCTGCGGGCCTTCGCAGACTCTACGGGACCCCCATGTGCCGGGACGACCGGGGGCGACTCGTCGAGTCTGGCTTCGCAGTGATCGCGATGGGCAAGCTGGGCGGTGGTGAACTCAACTTCAGCTCTGACGTGGACCTGCTCTATGTGTCCGGCCCGGAGGAGGGGGAGACTCGACCGTGGCCCTCGGCACATGCCCGATCGATTCCCAATGAAGAGTACTTCGAGTACTTGGCGCGTGCCCTGACCCGGGCGCTGGCAGATATCTCGCAGGAGGGCTACGTGTTCCGGGTGGATCTGCGTCTTCGCCCGGAGGGGAGCGTGGGCCGGTTAGCCCGATCCGTGGCCGGGTACGCAGACTATTACCGGACGCGCGGGCAGGGGTGGGAACGGTTGGCCTGCCTCAAGGCCTGGCCGGTTGCTGGGTCGCTCCCGGTGGGTCGAGCCTTTCTGCAAGCGGTGAAACCCTTCGTCTTCGGATCCCGCGCGAGGGCCGTCGATCCCGGATCCGCCGCCGAACTGATTAAGGACGTGAAGGCGATCAAGGAGATGATCGATGACAAAATGGCCAACCGCGGACAGGAGCGGCGGAACGTCAAGCTCGGCACGGGGGGGATCCGGGAAATCGAGTTCATCGTCCAGGCGGTCCAGGTGCTCTACGGAGCCTGGCTTCCGGGGATTCGGGACCGGGGCACGCTGGGAGCGCTCGCGCGGTTCAAACGACATGGGCTGCTCTCGGCTCGCGATCACACGGCCCTCGTTCAGGCCTACCTGTTTCTGCGCGATGTGGAGCACAAACTCCAGATGGTACACGACCTGCAAACGCACGCCTTACCGGGAGCACCTGAGGAACTAACCCGCTGCGCGATTCGTCTCGGCTACTCGCCCGGCGGTCGGCAGAGGGCGATGTCCCGTTTCGTGGCCGATCACCGTCGGCACACCGCGAAGGTCAACCGAATCTTTCGGATGGTATTTGAGGCACCCGCGCGTTCAAGAATATTGAAGGTTGCGGCCAGGCTTCAAAGAAGGAATAGCAGGCAGCCTTCGGGACATTGACGATGACACAACGCTGGCACACGAAATGGTTGCCAAACAGGTGCATGCACGCGCTTGGCCTGGTTCTTGTCCTTCTTGCTGGCACGGCAGCGTCATCAAAGAACGAGGCGTACTTTGGTATTGTTTTGTTTGAGGGATCAGCTAACCCGTTCCTTGGTTTCTATCGCAACGGTCTCTTCACGGAATGGGAACCAAAGGCGCCCTTAGGAAAGGATTACACCAAGGAGCTTCTGGCTTTCGCCTCACGATTCCCTCTTAGGTCAAGCTTGCGAGGATTCATAAGAAATGGTCGGAATGCAAAAGTGCTTATCAACCGTGTTTCAGGAGATTCCATTGGGGATCTCGACGCAACGTTGCTCGAAGTTCGTGTCGAACGTTCCAAGGTAGGTGATGAGAAGGATGACAGCGGAATGTTTTTCTGGACGGGTGATATCCGGGTCCAGGCCTTGCAGGCATCCCGGGTTTCCCTCGCCCCTGAGGATGATCGGAGGTTGCGGATCGAGGCAGCGAATCTCTACAGGAATGCCTTAGATCGCCGCCAGCCTGAAAAACGGCCGAGAGACATGGTCTTAGGCGTGCCTGTTGTAGAACGGGTCGAGAAGGCGCCAGAGGTTGTTGCCGTACAGTTCCCCGTCATATTGAAAGGATTTCATGACGACCGAAACGATGATCGTGCTTCGGCATTTTTCATTTACAACCTGCCCAACAAAAAGCCCGTATTCGGAACGTTCGGGCATCCTGAATGGAGTACAGAGGCTCCGAATGTTCGGAGAGTCAAGCCGCTGAGTTATTTCGTAATCGGGGAAGAGCCTAATGTGTACTTTGTTGGGGAATATTTTGGAGCTTGGGAAGACGTCACAACGTATGCCATTTTCAACTTGAGGACCGGCCAAGTGCTGTTGAAAAGTTACTGATGAAGCCTCAGGGGCAGTTCAATACACGCACCTGACTACGTGCGTTGGGGCGGTCGTAGGAGCGGCATCGCGGGGTCGGCTTGCTGATGTGCGTAGCGGGAGCATGAGCGAGTCCCGACCGCCCATGCCTCGGGTACCAGTTGCTCTTCTCGATGCGACGGGTGTAACAGGCATAGGCGGATCGGAGTACCCCCACGACTTCGTGGGGGATGGGGGGAGACACAGCCATGCTCCCGGTAGCTACAGCAGCTAGGCGAGCCTGCGCCCAAGCGACACGACCGTCCCAACGCATCTCACGCTCTTTGCGAGTCTGCGCTGGATGCTGGGCAAAATAAAAGGGCCGGGCAGCCTATTGGACTGCCCGGCCCTTGTTGCCTTGCTGCAGCGCGAGGAAGGAGCTCTCTCCCGAGAGCCTCTCGCCTCGTGCCGCTCGCCTGCTTAGTACATGTCGTGCATGTGACCGCCGCCGCCCGGCATGGCCGGCTCTTTCTTCTCCTCGGGCAGATCCGTGATCATGACCTCGGTCGTCAACATCAGACCCGCTACGCTGGCCGCGTTCTGCAGGGCGCACCGAGCGACCTTGGTGGGATCGATGATCCCGGCCTCGATCAGGTCCACGTACTCTTCGTTCTGAGCATCGAAGCCGTACGAGGTCTTGGACTCCTTGCGGACTTTATCCACGACGACCGACCCCTCGACGCCGGCATTCTCCACGATCTGGCGAATCGGCTCTTCGAGCGAGCGCTTGACGATGTTTACACCAACCTGCTGCTCAGGCGACAGTTTCAGAGAATCGAGCGCTTTGACGCAGCGCAGGAAGGCGACCCCACCGCCCGGCACAATCCCTTCCTCGACCGCGGCCTTCGTGGCATGCAGCGCGTCCTCGACGCGAGCCTTTTTCTCTTTCATCTCGGTCTCGGTCGCCGCGCCGACATTGATGACCGCCACGCCGCCGACGATCTTGGCCAGGCGCTCCTGGAGTTTCTCCCGATCATAATCGGACGTCGTTTCTTCGATCTGGGCCTTGATCTGCTTCACACGGCCCTCGATCTTCTTCGGATCACCGTACCCTTCTACGATTGTGGTGTTGTCCTTGTCGATCGTGACACGCTTGGCGCGGCCCAGATCGGTGAGCTTCACGTTTTCGAGCTTCAGGCCCAGTTCCTCGGACAGGACCTGGCCACCGGTCAGGATGGCAATGTCCTCTAACATGGCCTTGCGCCGATCGCCGAACCCGGGCGCCTTCACCGCCGCGACGTTGAGCGTCCCACGGAGTTTGTTCACCACGAGCGTGGCCAGCGCCTCACCCTCCACCTCCTCGGCGATAATCACGAGCGGTCTGCCCATCTTGGCGACCTGCTCGAGGAGCGGTAGGAGGTCCTTCATGCTGCTGATTTTCTTCTCGTGGATGAGTAGGAATGGCTCTTCAAGGGCGGCTTCCATTCGCTCGGCGTTGGTCACGAAGTACGGGGAGATATAGCCGCGGTCAAACTGCAGGCCTTCGACCACGTCCAGCGAGGTAGACATGGATTTGGCTTCCTCAACCGTGATGACGCCGTCCTTCCCCACCTTCTCCATGGCTTCCGCGATCAGCTCGCCGATCGTGGAGTCGTTGTTCGCGGAGATCGTTCCGATCTGAGAGATTTCCTTCTTGGCCTGGCAGGGCTTGCTCAGCTTCTTGAGCTCCTGCACCACCACTTCAACGGCCCGATCGATGCCTCGCTTGATCTCCATCGGGTTCCCGCCGGCGGTGATATTCTTGGCCCCCTCACGGTAGATGGCCTGCGCGAGGACCGTGGCGGTAGTCGTACCGTCTCCGGCCACGTCGCTGGTCTTGCTCGCCACTTCCCGCACCAGCTGGGCACCCATGTTCTCGTATGGATTCTTCAGCTCGACTTCCTTGGCGACCGTGACCCCGTCCTTCGTAATGGTGGGGGCGCCGAACTTCTTGTCCAGGATCGCGTTGCGACCCTTCGGGCCGAGTGTGGCCTTGACGGCGTCCGCGAGCTGATTGACCCCCTTCAGGATCGAGGCGCGGGCCGCATCACTATACAACAGCTGCTTTGGCATCGGTTTCCTCCCTTACAATGTGTCGGTTTCGTGGTGAATGGCTCCAGTCGGATTGGCTAGCCCGTGAAGACCCCTAGAACGTCTTCTTCCTTGAGGATCAGGCAGTCTTCATCGTCCACACGCAGCTTGCTGCCTGAATACTTGTCGAATAGCACCTGATCGCCAACCTTGAGGTTCTTGACATCCTTCCCCACCGCACGCACCATCCCTCGCTGGGGTTTCTCCTTCGCAGAATCGGGGACGTAGATCCCGCCAGCAGTCCGTTCCATCTCCTCTGTATAGGTGATAAAGACTCGATCGCCGAGCGGCTGGAACTTGGATGCTGCGGCTGCCCCCGATGACTTCTTCTCCTTGGTCTCCGTCGCCATACTCGCTCCTCCTTTACTCGTCCGATGTTTGAGAGTTCGTGTCCTTTTCGCGCGAGGCGCTGCTCTCACCACGCAGGCCCCCCCTTGGCTAAAGTCGTCGTTGAGATAGCCCTTCCCCAGACCAAGTCAAGGGGCTCGCCTGGGGTTTTTCTGTTCGAGGCGGCCCCGTAGGAATGTCACGCATAACACATTGAAATATAAAGTGAAAGATGGATTCAGGTGATAAGGATTCGTAACATTTATAGGGACAGGCGATCAAAATCCTTGATGCTCTTTCGCATATGGTCGCGCAGGCGCTTGATCAGCCGGGCTTCGAGCTGCCTGGTGCGCTCCTTCGTCACGTGGTACTTCTGCCCGAGATCTTCGAGTGTTAAGGGGGTCTCAGACAGGATCCGGTTGCGAAGGATGTCTTCGTCCCGCTCATTGAGTGTCTTGATAAACTCCGCGAGCTGCGTTCGGAAGAGCTGGCGTAGCTCGTCGGCGGCGAGTTGGTCATCCACCGGGATGTCCTGAGCCGGCAGCACGTCGAGCAGGGTGCCTTCCGAATCATGGCTAAGCGGCTGATCGAGCGAGAGCTCCCAGCTCCCTAGCCGCTGGTCCATTTCGATGACATCCCGCTCGCGCACCTTCAGCCGGTCGGCCAACAGTTTGGTGTCCGGGGCAAACCCCTGTCGCTCGAGCTTAGCCTTCTCTTTGCGAAGGTTGTAGAAGAGCTTACGCTGATCCTGGGTCGTGCCTACTTTGACCAGCCGGTAGGTATTGAGGAGGTAGCGCAGGATGTAAGCACGGGCCCACCAGGCGGCGTAGGCATGGAACCGGACATTTCTGGTCGGGTCGAACTTCTTGATGGCCTGCATGAGCCCCACGTTGCCTTCCTGAATGAGGTCCATCTGGTCGGCGCCGGTATGGAGGTACTCGGAAGCGATTGCCACCGACACCCGCAGGTTCGCCAGGATGAGTTTGACCGCCGCCTCGCGGCTCCCCTTGACCTGAAATTCATGAAAGAGCCTCAGTTCCTCCTCTTTGGACAGGAACGGGTAGCGCCGCACCTCAGCGAGATACCGCTGGAGCGGCGTGACGGGGACGACCGCTGTGCTCTTCCCAGCAGTCTCTCCGTTCCCGGGCTCGAGGGGCGCAGGAACGTCGCTCGGTTCCTCCCGCTCCGGGTGAAGACGTGGGCGTACCTGCTCAGCCTGGTCCAGCGAATCCTGGAGCGAATCTTTCGAATGGTCGGTCATGCGTCGTCTGTGTTGAGCCTCCTCCGGCCTCGGGGTCGATCGTAACCCATCATTATAAACGGAATCCAAGGCCAGCACAAAGCAGGCCGGGCGACAAACCTGCCGGTTCGGGCGCGGCGCCCCCGCCAGTGTCCACAGAATTGCGTACGGGGACTCTTCTCACCGGGTTGCGCCGCTGAATGGGCGTACTCTATAGTACGACAGGTGTCCCGAGGGAGGTCCGACTCACGGTCCCACTGGAGGTGGGTGCAGGGGGAATCGCGAGGGGCGCGGAAGATCGGCAGGGTTCTGGAGAGGATCCGGAAAGGCTGCACCCAATGCGTAAGATAACGAGTGCTCTGCGGAGCGGGCACTGGCCTTCCTTGCTGGGTGCCTGGATGCACTTCGAGGTCAGCTTTGTCGTCTGGCTGCTGATCGGTGCCCTGGGTGTGCTGATCGCCGAAGAATTCAGGCTAACCGCGACGCAGAAGGGATTCCTCGTGGCGGCTCCACTCCTGGCCGGCGCGGTCTTACGGGTCCCGGTGGGGCTGTGGAGCGATCGGTATGGGGCCAAGCCGACCGGCCTTGCCGTGCTCGCGTGTGAGTTGATCGCGCTGCTGTGGGGAGGGTTCGGAGCCACCACCTACCGCGAGTTGCTGGGGGTGGGTCTGGTGCTGGGTATAGCCGGCGCCAGTTTTGCGGTGGCGCTTCCGCTGGCGAGCCGCGTCTATCCACCGGCCCACCAGGGGCTGGTGATGGGGCTGGTCGCGTCAGGCAACAGCGGAACTGTGCTGGCCGCATTTTTTGCGCCCAGGCTCGGGCAGGCGCTAGGCTGGCATGGCGTGTTCGGGTTGATGGTCATCCCGGTCCTCCTGACCACGGTGCTGTTTGCTGTGCTGGTTCGCGGCGAAAGGACCGGCCCGGTCGTGGTAGGATGGTCTCGCCGGGTGCGGCCCTCCGGTGAGGCGGGCAGCATCGCCGACGCCCTACGGCAGTCATCTATCTACTGGCTTTGCTTCGTGTATGCCGTCACGTTCGGGGGATTCGTCGGGTTCGCCAGCTTCCTGCCGATCTTTTTCCACGATCAGTACGGCATGGACCTGGTGACCGCGGGTTCGATGACCGCCCTTTGCGGGCTGGCGGGGAGCCTGATCAGACCGTTCGGAGGGTATATGGCTGACCGCCAGGGGGGGCTTCGCGTACTGGGCGTCCTGTTGCCGATGGTGGTGGCCTTGACCATCGCGATTGGCCGGCTTCCGGAGGTGGTCTGGGCCGCCCCGCTGATGGTTTCGGCAGTGGCGATGATGGGGTTCGGGAACGGCGTCGTCTTTCAGGTTGTCGCCGACCGGTTTCAGGATCAGATCGGGGTGGCGTCCGGACTGATCGGGGCTGCCGGCGCCTTCGGGGGATTCCTGCTGCCGTCCTGGCTCGGTCTGCTCAGGGATCTCACGGGCACCTACCGGAGTGGATTCATGGTGTTCGCCGCCTTCTCGCTGATCGCCTGGGCCACTGTGGTGCTTGTGGCCCGGCGCGCTCGACGGATCGGCACGCAGACCGTCCATGGAATCGATGCAGGGGGTTTTTCTCATTGACAGAGGGCTGAATCAGTTCTATCTTTTGAGGGCTTCTGGCGTTCCGAGCGAAGAGGTGAACGGAGTCGAGATGAAATCCGCGTTTGACAGTATTGAAGAGGCCATCAAGGAGATCAAGAAGGGCCGCTTCGTCATTCTGGTGGATGACGAAGACCGTGAGAACGAGGGCGACCTCGTCATTGCGGCTGAAAAGGTGACCCCGCAGGCCATCAACTTTATGGCGAAGCATGGCCGCGGGCTGATTTGCCTGGCCCTGACGCCGGAACGGGTGGCTGAGTTGCGTTTGCCGCCCCAGGCCTCTGAGAACACGGCCCCGTTCGGGACCGCGTTCACGGTCTCGATCGACGCGCGACGGGACATCACCACCGGGATCTCGGCCGCCGACCGGGCCACGACGATCCGGACGGCCATCGATCCGAAGTGTCGACCGGAGGATCTGGCTCGACCCGGTCATGTCTTCCCGCTCAAGGCCGACAGGGGAGGTGTGCTGAAGCGAGCCGGTCAGACCGAGGGGTCGGTGGATCTGGCTCGGCTTGCGGGTCTCTCTCCCGCCGGCGTCCTCTGCGAGATCATGAACGACGACGGCACCATGGCGCGCGTGCCCGAGCTGACCGAGTTTGCCAAGCGGCATCGCCTGAAGATGGTCACGATCAAGGCGCTGATCGAGTACCGAATGCGCCGGGAAACCTTCGTCAAGCGGGTGGCGGACGCGACGCTCCCGACGACCTTCGGAGAGTTCGAAGCGGTGGTCTTCGAAAATGAAGTGGACAACGGCACGCACGTCGCGCTGGTCAAGGGACCGATCGACGGCGACACGCCCACCCTGGTACGAGTCCACTCCGGCTGTCTGACGGCGGATGTGTTCGGTTCACTCCGATGCGACTGCCGGGACCAGCTTCACCGTGCCATGGAAATGATCCAGAAAGAAGGGCGCGGGGTCTTGCTGTACCTCAACCAGGAGGGTCGCGGTATCGGCCTTCTGAACAAGATCCGGGCCTACAAGCTGCAGGATCAGGGCAGCGACACTGTCGAGGCCAATCTGAAGCTCGGGTTCAAGGCCGACCTGCGGGACTACGGAATCGGCGCGCAGATCCTGGTGAATCTCGGGCTGCGCAAGATCCGCCTGATCACCAACAACCCGCGCAAGATCGTCGGCATTGAAGGTTACGGCCTGACCGTGGTGGAGCGGGTGCCCATCGAGATTCCGCCGCGGGCCACCACGGAGCGCTACCTACGCACCAAGAAAAACAAACTGGGACACATTCTGAATAAGGTCTGAACGTCATCACGTCGTCACGTCATTCGTATGCAGAGCCAAGCCTCCGACTTCGCTGGCGACGAGGTTGCCCTTGAAGGGACCCTTTAGTTGCGCACGAGGCATATCCTCTTTCATCCTAGAGTCATCCACAACTGCCCGTTTCCCTGCAATCGTATCGTTGCAACCCCCACGGGGGCGCGACGAAGGTGTGCTCGACGGCCTCGAGAGTTGATGGCTGGGTGACCTGGAGACGGGCGGACCTGAGACAGTCACGGCATGATGACGCTTGAAGGACATCTCGATGCCGGAGGCCTTCGCTTCGGCATCGTCGTCAGCAAGTTCAACGAGTTGATCACGAGCCGGTTGCTGGCCGCAGCCCTGGAAGTGTTGGTGAAAGCCGGGGCGGAAGAGCAGACGATCGAGGTCGCGCGCGTGCCCGGCGCGTTCGAGATCCCCCTGGTTGCCCGACGGATGGCCCGGTCGGGTCGCTTCGACGCGATCATTTGCCTGGGGGCGGTCGTCCGTGGCGAGACGCCACATTTCGAGTACATCAGCCGGGAAGCGAGCCGAGGGATCGCGCGAGCGGCATGGGAGTCAGACTTGCCCGTGATCTTCGGTGTGTTGACGACAGAGAACGTGGAGCAGGCGCTGGAGCGGGCGGGCGCGCCCGAGCGCAACCGTGGTACCGAAGCAGCCAGAACAGCCATCGAGATGGCGAACCTGATGAAACACCTACACGTGACACGAGGCAAGCTGACAGCCGAGAAGTGGGGCGGACGGAAGAAACAGCGGTCTCGGCGAAGAAGGTAACGTGTCCCGTTCTTCCTGGAAATCGGCAACCTGTTCCCACGATGGGCACCAGACGACAATCCCGTGAGCGCGCGCTGCAGGTCCTCTTCCAGTGGGATATACACGGCACGACCGATCACTGGCTGGAGGACTTTTGGATACAGCATTCGTCTGCGCCCGAGGTACGGCAGTTTGCGGAACGCCTGGTCGAGGGCGTGATGGCGCACTGCGCCGAGTTGGATGGGCTGATCGGCGCGCATGCCACCAACTGGAAGGTCAGCCGGATGCCGATCGTGGACCGGAACATTCTGCGTGCAGCGTTGTGCGAGTTGCTGTGGATGCCGGACGTACCGGCGAAGGTCACCGTCAACGAGGCCATCGAGCTGGCCAAGCGGTTTGCCGACGACGACACCAAACGGTTCGTCAACGGCATCCTGGACCAGGTCCTGAAGACCGAGCCGCGGCTGGAGGCCAAACGTGCGGAGTTGGCGGCCAACTCCGCAGGCGAGAGGCACGAGGCACGGGGCTAGAGGTAAAGATGACAAGCGGGCTGCTCAGGAGCGGTAGTTATCAGGGCTTCCCTCGCGCCTCGGCCCTCACACCTCGTGCCCGAACCGAGAGGGCGCTATGATTGACCGCTATACCCGGCCGCGCATGAAGGCTATCTGGGATCTCCAACGCAGGTATGAGATCTGGTTGGAGGTGGAATTGCTGGCATGCGAGGCGCTGGAGCGAGCCAAGAAGGTCCCGCGGGGGGTTACTGGCCGGATCCGCCGAAAGGCTCGGATCAATCCGAAGCGGATCGCAGCGATCGAGCAAGTCGTCAAGCACGACGTGATTGCCTTCCTCGAGTCGCTGGCAGAGTTGGTCGGTCCAGACGCGCGCTTCCTCCATCTTGGGTTGACCTCTTCTGACATCGTCGACACCTCGCTGGCCGTTCAGATGGCGGCGGCCACGGACATCATTGTCGAAGATGTCGAGGCGCTCCTGAGTGTACTCAAGCAACGGGCGTTCGAGCACCGCGACACGATCATGGTGGGGCGCTCCCACGGGATCCACGGGGAGCCGGTGTCGTTCGGATTCAAACTGGCCATCTGGTATGACGAGACACGACGTCACCTCGACCGGTTGCGGGCCACGCGGGAATCCATTGCGGTGGGCAAACTGTCCGGCGCCATGGGCACCTTTGCGCACCTGGGGACGGACGTGGAGGCTCACGTCTGCGCCCGCCTCGACCTGAAACCGGATCCGATCTCCAGCCAGATCATCCAACGGGACCGGCACGCGGCGTATGTGTCCGCATTGGCGCTGCTGGCCGCGAGCATTGAGAAGTTCGCGACAGAAATCCGCCATCTGCAGAGGACCGAAGTGCTGGAGGCAGAGGAGTACTTTGCGGCGGGCCAGAAGGGGTCCTCGGCGATGCCGCACAAGCGAAACCCGATCGGATGTGAGAACCTCTGCGGTCTCGCGCGTGTAGTGCGGGCGAACAGCCTGGCCGCGTTGGAGAATGTCGCTCTCTGGCATGAGCGTGACATCAGCCATTCGTCCGTCGAACGGATCATCCTGCCTGACAGCACTATACTCGTGGACTTCATGCTCGTTCGGTTCACGGAGATCCTCAAGACGCTGCTGGTGTACCCCACCCGCATGAAGCAGAACCTGGAGCTGACCGGAGGGTTGATCTATTCCCAACGGCTACTCCTGGCGCTTGTCGAGCGGGGAGCAGAACGCAAGGCGGCCTATGAGGCGGTCCAGCGCAATGCAATGGAGGCCTGGAAGGGCGGCGCTGGCTTTCAGGAACTGGTCAGCAAGGACCCACTGGTAAGCAAGTATCTGAGTCCGCTCGAAATCCAGGCATGCTTTGATCCAACGTATTACCTTCGGCACGTAGACCAAATCTTCAGACGGGTGTTCGGTGCCAAGGAACCAAAGAGGCGGAGAGGACGCAGGTAAGCGTGTCCCTCCCAGTCCTCTCCTCTGAAGCGAAAGGCAAGGGTGCGGGGGAGTCGATGACCAAAGGCGCACTGATCTACGAGGGCAAGGCCAAAAAGCTGTTTGCCACCGAGCGACCCGACCGCGTGATCCAGTATTTTAAGGATGACGCGACGGCCTTCAACGCGCAGAAGCGGGGGACCATCGTCGAGAAGGGCATCGTAAACAACAAGATCTCCGAGCGCCTCTTTCGTCTGCTGGAGCAGGGTGGGGTCCCGACGCACTTTGTCGAGCGACTCAGTGACCGGGAGATGCTGACCAAGCGAGTCACCATCGTGCCGATCGAGGTGGTCGTTCGGAATCGGATCGCGGGAAGCCTCGCGAAGCGATTGGGCCTGAAAGAAGGGGACATGATTCAGCCCCCGATCGTGGAGTTCTATTACAAGAATGACGCGCTGGGGGACCCCTTGATCACGGACGAGCACATTCGTCTGCTGAAGCTGGCCGAGCCGTCCGTCGCGAACCAGATCAAGGCGTGGGCGCTTCGAATCGATGCGCTCCTGACTCTATTCTTCGAAGAGCGTGGCCTGATCCTCGTGGACTTCAAGCTGGAGTTCGGCTTGCACGAGGGCAAGCTGGTCCTGGCCGACGAGATTTCACCGGATACCTGCCGGTTTTGGGATCAGAAGACGGGGGAATCGATGGATAAGGATCGGTTCAGAAAAGATTTGGGAAAAATCGAAGAAGCGTATCAGGAAGTGTTGCGAAGAGTATGCGGTTAAGAATTACGCGCGGCCAGACAGTCCTTCCTGCTCCCGCAGCGCGCACACAAGAAGCAGAGGCAGGGCGGCCAGGGTGGGTCCCTGCTCGCAGAGCGCGCACACAAGAATGGGAGTGTGTGGTGGGGATGCCTCCTGTGCTCGCAGAGCGCGCACAGAAGATCTATCATTTCGGAAAGTAGTGGATCTGTGCTCGCTCGATGCGCGCAGTTAGAGGCACCCCCACCACGCACTCTGAGAGGGGAAAGCAAATGGACAGGTGCTCGCTCGGGCAAGGGTGCGTCTTGGCGCGCCCGGGGTGGGTGGGTGAAATGATGCGCGCAATAGTCCCCACCCCGACCACCCTGCTCAATCTAATGACGTGCGACGCGCGCAGTACCAGGGCTACCAACCCTTCCCTTTCGGGTTCGGGAACCGAAAGAGCAACAGCTTTTCTGAATTGTGGGAGGTGGGGGGATGGACGGAGGGGCCTTCGCGACTCAGGCCCCAGCCGTCCCCGCTGCGCGGGCGTCTTTTCTAAGGAGGTAGGGGAGAGGGAGAAGTGAAAGCCAAGATTCATGTCACGTTGAAGAAGGGGATTCTGGACCCGCAGGGGAAGGCGATTGAGCATGCACTGGAGACGTTGGGGTTCAAGTCGGTCAGCAACGTCCGGATGGGGAAGTACCTGGAACTGGATGTGAACGAGCAAGATCGGGGCAAGGCTGAGGCACAGGTGAAGGCCATGTGCGACAAGCTCCTCGCGAACACCATTATTGAAGAGTACCGGTACGAATTAAGTTAAGAGCTTATAGCGTATAGCTAATAGCTTATGGCCAAGCAATGAACTTTGGGGTAATTGTTTTTCCTGGAAGCAACTGCGACCACGACTGCGGGCACGTCCTTGGAGACGTGCTGGGCCAGAAAGTAATTGAGGTCTGGCACAAGGAGACCTCACTGACCGGACTCGATGCCGTCATCCTGCCGGGAGGCTTTTCCTACGGGGATTATCTCCGGACGGGCGCCATCGCCAGGTTCTCGCCGGTCATGGGCGCGGTGAAGCAGTTCGCCGACGCCGGCGGTCTGGTCTTGGGCATCTGCAATGGCTTTCAGATTCTGCTCGAGGCTGGACTGCTCCCTGGTGCCATGTTGCGCAACCGGTCACTCTCCTTCGTCTGCCAGGACATTCACGTGCGGGTCGAGAACGCCGCAACCCCATTCACCGGCCGATGCGAGCCCGGGCAGGTCCTGAAGCTTCCCATTGCCCATGCGGACGGCAACTACTATACGGACGAGGTGACCCGCTCCCAGTTGCAGGCCAACGCGCAGATCGTCTTTCGGTACTGTACGCCCGCGGGGAAGGTGACGCCGGAGGCGAACCCCAATGGCTCCCTGGACAACATCGCCGGGATCCGGAACGCCGCAGGCAACGTGCTAGGGATGATGCCGCATCCGGAGCGCAGCGCTGAAGAAGTGCTGGGCAACGACGATGGCCGGCTGATCTTCCTCTCGATGTTGGACGAGCTGAAGAAGGCGAAGTTGCAACTAAAGATGGTGGGGGCTGGGTGAACGTATCGCCAGCTGCGAATCCCTTCGGAGCCATGCGACGGTATGTCTTCTACTGGGCGATGGTTGGGGTCTTGGTACCAGTTGCGATCGTCGGACTGAGTGTGCTGCCGGTCCGCTTAATTGAGCCGGGTGGGTTGGGTCAGCTCCTCTGGCCCAGTAGCGTGTTACTCCTCGACATCGCACCCCATGAAGCGGTCATCCTAGCCCCGATCTCCGTGGCGATCAATGTGCTGTATTATCTGGCCATCGGGATGGGAGTCTCACTCCTCTGGTCCAAGTTCATTCAGGCACGAGCATGGATGCAAAAACAGCGGTGATCACGAAAGACCTCATCAGTCAGCACGGGCTCTCCGACGAGGAGTACAAAAAGATCGTCGAGATCCTGGGACGGGAGCCGAACCTCACCGAGTTGGGCATGTTCTCGGTCATGTGGAGCGAGCACTGTTCCTACAAGAGCTCGCGCGTGCACTTGAAGCGGTTACCGACGACGGGGCCGCGGGTGGTTCAGGGGCCCGGGGAAAACGCCGGCGCGGTCGATATCGGCGACGGTCTCGTCGCCGTCTTCAAGATGGAGTCCCACAACCATCCCTCATTCATCGAACCCTATCAAGGCGCGGCCACCGGTGTGGGCGGGATTCTCCGCGACATCTTTACCATGGGGGCGCGGCCGATCGCGCTGCTGGACTCGCTCCGGTTCGGGCTGTTGGATCGGCCGCAGAACCGGCATTTATTCAAAGGCGTGGTGACTGGGATTGCGGCATACGGGAATTGCCTGCCTGGCCATGAGCGCGTGGTAATTAAATCGAACGGAAATGTGTCAGACATTCGTCTTGATGAGCTCGCGGGAAATTACTTCGCCGCGGGCGATTTCGGAATACGCGAACTGGAACCGGGAACGCTTGAGGTTCTTTCTTTCGACCCCATTGCATCAGTTTCGCGATGGGTGGGTATTCGAAGGATTTTTAAGCAGCGATCAAGGGAGATGATAAGGATCAAAACCGCACTGGGCAGGTCTCTTCGCATGACTCCCGACCACCCAGCGTCTGTGTATCGCAACGGTCAATTTCAGGTGGTCCCTGCCAGCGATCTAAAACCGGGGGACGAAGTTCCGGTGATAGCAGCTTTGCCGTGTGGAGGGAAGTTTCACGATGAAATTGATCTCATCGATGTCTTCAAGCCACGCAGTGAAAACATCTTCGTTCGCGTAAAACGACCAATCGCGATTCCTCCTGCAGCTATCCGTCCTTTTGTTCAGAACGTCCAAGCTCGGCACCGGTATCGAACCAAACAGACGATGCCATTGAAGTTGTTTCTCGAATTGGAGGGCCAGATCAAAGCATCGCGGAAAGAAGCTGAACTCTATATCCCTAGCGGCAAAGCTAATTATATTCGCTCAGTCCTGCCAATCGACGGCCGGTTGGTGAGGCTCATTGGGTACTTCCTGTCCGAGGGTTGTATTTCTCGCAACGGCACGACCTACAAGCTTATTTGGACCTTTGGAAAACACGAACGGTCTTACGTCGAAGACGTGTGCGGGATACTTGATTATTTGGAGATTCGAAAGGCGGTGTATGTTCGCCGAAGCACGATCGCCATCACTGTTTCATCATGGTTCCTAGGGGTACTTTTCAAAGAGCTTTGGAAGACCGGTTGTGACGCTACAGAAAAGAGCATCCCTTCCTTCCTGCTGGATGCCCCGCGGGACCTAAAGATTGAGCTGCTGAAAGGCCTTTTCAGAGGGGATGGATCGGTTAGCTTCTATCCATCAGGAAGCCGGGTCAAAATACGCTATGCTACGACAAGCGAGCGCCTGTTTCATCAAGTGGTGGTGCTTCTGCAGGACCTAGGATTGATCCCATACATATACAGGAGCAGACAGCGAGACTCGGAAATAGAAGGCAGACCTATCAAGGCGTTACATGACATTTGGAATCTGGAAGTACAGAACTTCCATGACGTCTCGCGACTCATGGATTGGTTCTCAACTGAGACGAATTCGAAGATTACGAAGGCTCTTCAAGCATATCCGAACGGCGGTCGCATATTTAGCAATCCAAGATCAAAGAAGCACAAGAACTTCTGGACGGTGAGGATTCAAGCTGTAACACTTGAACGGACTGAAGAGGACGTCTACGACCTGGAAGTCAATGAGCTACACTTGTTTGTGACCACTTCTGGACTGGTCACTCACAACTGCGTCGGGGTGCCTACCGTCGGTGGCGAGGTGGCATTCAACGAGATCTATGCCCAGAATCCTCTGGTGAATGTCTTCTGCCTTGGGATCGCAAAGAAGGATCGGCTGTTCAAGGGGCTGGCGCTGGGTGCCGGAAACCCAGTGATCTACGTGGGATCCAAGACCGGTCGTGACGGTATCCACGGGGCGACGATGGCCTCCGATGCCTTTGATCAAGCCTCTGAAGCCAAGCGGCCCACTGTGCAGGTGGGCGATCCATTCACCGAAAAGTTGTTGCTGGAGGCTTGTCTTGAGCTGATGTCCGGCGACCTCCTCGTCGGCATCCAGGATATGGGCGCGGCGGGCCTGACCAGTTCGTCTTGTGAGATGGCATCCCGGGCCGGGACGGGCATTGATCTCGATCTGACCCAGGTCCCGCGACGCGAGCCGGGCATGACGCCCTATGAGTTGATGCTCTCGGAGTCTCAAGAGCGGATGCTGATGGTGGCCAGGCAGGGGAAAGAGCAGGAGGTCCTAAAGATCTGCCGGAAGTGGGATCTGGATGCGGCGGTGGTCGGGCGTGTGACTGGCGACGGGAAGCTGCGGGTGTGGGACGCCGGGACGAACGGCAACAACATCGTGGTCGCCGAGATTCCGGCCAAGGCGCTGGCGGATGACGGCCCGCGGTACGAGCGACCGAGCGCGCCACCCGCCTACCAGGAGTGGCTCCAGTCGATCAATCTGGAAGCGTTGCCGGACGTCAAAGATCCCACTGCAGTGTTACTCTCTCTGTTGGAATCTCCCACGATCGCGAGTAAAGCCTGGGTGTACCGTCAGTATGATCACATGGTACGGACGAACACGCTCATCCGTCCCGGTTCGGATGCCGCGGTGCTCCGTGTCAAGGGCACGAACAAAGCAATCGCGATGACGACCGATGGGAGCGGACGGTACTGTCTCCTCAATCCCTACCTCGGAGCGACCCTCGCCGTCGCGGAGGCGTCGCGGAACCTGGTCTGCTCAGGGGCGGAACCGATCGGGCTGACGGACTGCTTGAACTTCGGGAACCCCGAGCGGCCCGATATCATGTGGCAATTTATTCTCTCCATCGAGGGGATTGCCGACGCGTGCAACGTGTTGAACATCCCCGTGGTCAGCGGCAATGTGAGCTTCTACAACGAGACCAATGGGCTCTCGATCTACCCCACGCCGATTCTCGGCATGGTCGGGCTGATTGAGCCGGCAGAACGTGCGACAACTCAATGGTTCAAGCAGGCGGGGGACCGAATTATCCTGCTCGGCACGACGAAGGATGACCTGGGGGGGACGGAATATCTGAGAGTAGTACATGCCCGCGAACAGGGCGCTCCGCCCGCGCTGAGCCTTGATGAGGAGAAAGCGGTCCAGAGGTGCGTGCTGAAGCTGATCGGAGAGGGGCAGGTCCGATCGGCGCACGATTGCTCGGACGGCGGCCTCGCTGTGGCATTGGCCGAGTGCTGCCTGTCGAACCCTGCCCAACCGACCGGCGCTGTGGTACGATTAGCAGGGCAGGGGCTCCGCCTGGACTCGCTCTTGTTCGGAGAGAGTCAGTCCCGGGTGGTGTTGTCGGTCAGCCCAGACCAGGCCGATCGAGTGCTCAGAATCGCAGCCGAGGTTGGGGTGGTGGCCGTAGGCATCGGACAGGTTGGTGGCGAAAGACTGGTGATCGAGGTGGCGGATGACCGCAAGAGGCCCGGCTGCCGGATTGACGTGGACCTGGCTACGCTCCAGGACCGCTGGGCGAACAGCCTTCAACGGTCGCTAGACGAGACCTGAGCCATCAGCAGTCAGCGATCAGCCATCAGCAAAGGCCGCTGAACGAGACTCATAAGGCTGACGGCTGAAAGCTAAATCATGCACCTAATCACTCCTGATAAATTCCACGACGAGTGCGCGGTCTTTGGCATTTGCGGCCACAGGGAGGCGGCGAACCTGACCTACCTTGGGCTCTACGCGCTTCAACATCGTGGACAGGAAGGCTCCGGTATTGTGTCTTCGGATGGCGAGCACTTCTACATGGAAAAGGCCATGGGGCTGGTCGCCGACATCTATACGAAGCCGGTGCTCAAGCGGCTGCCCGGCCACATGGCGATCGGCCACAACCGCTACTCGACCGCGGGCGACAGCAACCTCAAGAATGTCCAGCCGCTAATGGTCAACTTCGCATTCGGGAACCTGGCGTTGGCGCATAACGGCAACCTCATCAATGCGTCGATGCTGCGCAACGAGCTGGAGGCCTACGGCGCGATCTTCCAATCCACCACGGACAGTGAAGTCATCGTCCATCTGATCGCCCACTCCCGCGGCGACACGCTACTGGCCCGGGCCATCGATGCGCTAAACCAGGTGCGGGGAGCCTTCTCGGTCGTGTTGCTGACGGAGGACGGGGTGATCGCGGCCAGAGACCCGTATGGGTTCCGTCCGCTCTGCTTGGGACGGATGAAAGATAGCTGGCTCGTGGCCTCGGAGACCTGCGCCTTTGACCTGATCGGCGCCGAGTCCGTCCGGGAGGTCGAGCCCGGCGAGCTGGTGGTTCTCGACAAGAACGGAGTGAGCAGCTACCGGCCATTCCTGAAGAGCAAACCGGCCATGTGCGTGTTCGAATATGTGTACTTCGCCAGACCGGACAGCAAAATTTTCGGCGCGACCGCGGTCTACACGACCAGAAAAGCCCTGGGCCGTCAGCTGGCCAAAGAAGCCTGGGTGCAGGCGGATGTGGTAATCCCGGTCCCCGACTCCGGCGTGGCCGCGGCACTCGGCTATTCGGAAGGCTCCGGAATCCCGTTCGAGAACGGGCTGATCCGCAACCATTATATCGGACGAACCTTCATCGAGCCTGAACAGTCGATTCGGCATTTCGGGGTCAAGATCAAACTGAATGCGATACCTGAGGTATTGGAGGGCAAGCGCGTGGTGGTGGTCGATGATTCCATCGTGAGGGGGACGACCAGCCGCAAGATTGTGAAGATGATCCGGCAAGCGGGCGCGCGTGAGGTCCACATGCGGGTGAGCTCACCGCCGATTATCTCGCCGTGCTTTTACGGGATCGACACGCCAACCAAGAAAGAGCTCATCGGCTCGAGCCACACAATCCAGGAGATCAGGAAATACATTACCGCTGACAGCCTCGCCTATCTGAGCCTGGAGGGAATGCTCAAGGCCTCGCCCGGCAGCCCCGACCAGTACTGCAATGCCTGCTTCACCGAACAGTACCCCATTCCCTTCACTCGGGCCGAGGAGATGCAATTGGGTCTCTTTGAGCCCGCCCCCTGAGCATCGCGTCGTTATAGCTTCATGCCCTGTTGCTCCTGAAAAATTCGCTGTGCTAGGATAACGCCACAGGAAATGTCGAATTGCGAATTTCGCATGAGAGATACTCTGTGTGGATACTCACAGTCTGGCTGGATTCACATCTCATCACTCACAGCTTACTCATTGCTACGCCTGGGGGGTAATATGAGAAAGATCCTATTGTCACTGCTGATCCTGGTCGTCTGTGTCGTCTTGGTATCCGGAGCATCAGCCAAGAGCTTCTTCAAGATTGGAGAGCCAGCGCCATCCTTTTCGCTGACGTCGGTCACCGGCGAGACAGTCGCACTGGAGAGCTTCAAGGGGAAGGTGATTGTTTTAGGGCTATTCCATATCTGCGAGCCCTGCATGATGCAGGGGACCAATCTCCAGAAGGTCTATGAAGCGACACGGGGCAAGGAGGTCGCGGTAGTGGGGGTGAACTCGTCTGGAGATTCAAAGAAGGCAATCATGGAGTTTCTGTCGAAGTTTCCGGTCAAGGTCACGTACCCCTACCTCGTCGATCCGAAGCAGGTTACAGACAAGCTGTATGGCGGCGGGCGCTTCATCCCTAACGTGTATATCATCGATCAACATGGCGTGATACAGTGGCAGCGGGTGGGCAATATGGATTTGGCCGGACCCGAGGTGATTCTGGCCGAGGTGGAGAAGCTGTTAGCGCAAGGAGGCAGCCAGGGGCTATGATCGTGCGGGACGTCATCCGTCGCTTGCGGGTTTGCGAGGCTGGAGAGCAACTGTCCCCGCAAAGGACGATTGACCAGTGACTGGGCCCCAAGGGAGGCGGCATGAGCGAGATTGAAGAAGGCAAGCAGAAATTCCTGGATCTAGTTAAGAGCGTGGACCCTGCCGTCCAGGTCGTGATCCCTGTGACTCCCTCCAACAGCCTGTTCTTGGTTTCGCTGACCAAGGGTCCAAACCGGAAGTTCATCACCGTCCCGGAAGACGATATTATTGATCTGCCGAACGAAGAAGACATTCGCACCAAAGTTACGAAGGTGGTACGAGACGCCGTCGCTGGTCTCTAGCAGACGTGACGCGCCTGCGCGCTGAAGCGCTCCGGCGCGCAAGCGCGTGACTCTAGCTATTGGCTCTTAGCTATTCGCTATTGGCTCAGTCATGAAACAACTTCTCCCTGGCATCTGGCAGTGGTCGTGGTTTTCACCCGAAAAGCAACTCGATTTCAACGGCCTGTTTCTTACGGTGGGCGAGCACCTGGTGCTGGTGGATCCTCCGCTCATGTCGGCTGAGGATATGACCCAGGCTCGTCGAGGTGGGCGTGTCGACTACATCCTGATCAGCAACCGCGACCATGTCCGAGAGGCTGCCACCTATCAGAGGGAATTCCGGTGTCAGGTGATGGTCCCCGAGGCCGACGTATCGGAGATGGAGATCAAGGCCGACAAGACCTACACGGACGGGGAACTCCTCCCCGGGGGGATCTGGGCCATCCATCTCAAGGATCAGAAGTCCCGCGGCGAGTCCGCGCTGTTCATTCAGCAGGGGAAGGGCATCATGATTCTGGGCGATGCCATGATCGGCAAACCTCCCGGAAGCCTGACGATGCTCCCCGCCGAGAAATACGCGGATGCCGCCAAGGCGCGGGAGGGCCTCCGCCGGCTGCTCAAGTATGAGTTTGACACGCTTCTGGTCGGCGATGGCACCTCGATCATCACCGGAGCGAAGGCGGCTGTCGAACGGGCGCTAGCGGTCTGACGGAGGCCATGTATCTGCGCTTCCAACGCTCGACGATCAAACCATCAGACAGTCCAGGCTAGAGTCCCGCGATGCTGAACAGCCAATCCGAACAGTTTAATCGCCAGGGCAACGAGCATTTTTCGCGCGGCCACTACACCGAGGCGTACGTCTGCTACGCACAGGCGCTTGAATGCGATCGGTTGAGTGGAGACCGGCGGGCGCTGGTGGCGACGCTGGGGAATCTCGGCAATATTTGTGCCGTCAGTGGGCGGCGGGAGCAAGCGCAGGCGTATTATCAAGAGGTGCTCGAGCTGCAGAAGATTCAGGGCGATGATCGCGGAATCGGGACAACTCTGGCCAACCTTGGCAATCTGCGCGCGGATGCCGGTGAGTGGGATCGTGCCAGAGCCTACTACTTGGAAGCGTTGGATCTCATGCAACGTGGCAGAGACGAGCTGGGCCTGGCGGTGCTGTATTCCGACCTCGGGCTGGTCGCTCGCGAGATCGGGGAGTACGACACGGCTATGCGGTACTACGATCTGTCCCTGACGCTCATGCGGCGTACGGGGAACGAGGGCGGGATGGCCGACGCTTGGCGGATGATGGCGCGAACTCATGCGGCACAGGCTCAGTACGAAGAGGCGTTGGCCTGCTGCCGGACAAGTCTGGCCATCGCGGAACGGTTGCGCGATGAACTGCGGACCGGCGGCGCGTGGTATCTCATGGCCCACTGTTTCGAGCAGCGAGGTCAGATCAAGGAGGCCGTGGGGTTGCTGGAGTGCGTCGTCCGAGTTGACCAGAAATACCAGTTACCCAAGCTTGAGGAGAATACCCGGCGGTTGGAGGCCCTGCGCGCTCGACTTCAGCTTGGCCAGGGTCGAGAGGTCAATGCGGAACGATGAGTGAACAGCAGCACACTTCGGGACCGGCCTGGGAGCAGACGCGTACTCGGCTTCAACAGAGCGACTCCGAGCTGTATGAGCTTGAGCCTGGAGGCTCGCTGGCGCTCCAACTAGGGAGTGAGGGTTGGATGCTGGAGATTACTCCTGACGGCCGACTGATCTGTCAGACCGGCATGGACATGGAGGACATCAAGAGTCTGCTCTCCGATGGAACCCCGGAGGACCTGGGAACGGACGAGCTCGCCAAACAGGCGAAGTATTATTTGCAGCCGGCCGTCGCCAAGGTGAGGCGTACGCTTCTGAGCGCAGGCTACGAGGAGGCCACTGAAATGACCGATCAGTACGTGGCCGTCACCTTTCAGCGGCAGGTGGATTTTGGAAAACTGGATGAGGTGCAGCAGGCGGTTCGTTGGTGCCGTGACCAATTTAAGGGATAGGCACGAGGCGCGGGGCTCGAGGCGAGTGGTGGGGGAAGTGATGCAGCAGGTGTGTGGCTGGCCCCTGGCCTCTAGCCTCGTGCCTCGAGCCTGAAGAGGAACACATGCCGATAGAAGGTTACGCGACGGTTGAGGGCACGAAGCGCTATGCTGAACGCATGGTCTCGTCGGGTGTGGCCAAGTGGGAGCACTTCAGAGAGGGCCTCGGTCGGCTAACGCTCTCCTCAGTGGGCCACGGCACGTACCTGGGCGGCCATGATAATCGGACGGATGGTCTGTATCTGGCAGCGGTCAAGCAGGCGATCGCCTCCGGCTGCAATGTGTTCGACTCCGCGATTAATTATCGCTGCCAGCGCAGCGAACGCGTGATTGGACAGGCGATGGCGGAGCTGATCCGGGAAGGCGTGGTCCGGCGTGGCGAGCTGGTCATTGCGACGAAAGGCGGGTTCATCCCGTACGACGGGACGCCCCCACGCGACAGCTACGCCTATATTCAGAAAACATTCGTGATGCCCGGCATCATCAGTTCGGCTGACGTCGTAGCAGACTGTCACTGTATGACGCCCGCCTACTTGCGGCACCAGGTGGAGACCAGCCTGGCCAATCTCGGCATCGAATGCCTGGACGTGTACTATCTGCACAACCCCGAGACACAGCTCGATCATGTGTCGGAGGGCGAGTTCATGACGCGCATGCGAGCCGCCTTTGAAACCCTCGAAGAGGAAGTGGCGCAGGGCAAGCTGCGCCTGTACGGAACCGCCACGTGGAACGGCTATCGCAGCCGGCCCGGCTCGCGGAGCCATCTCTCTCTCGAGGCGCTGGTCTCCTTGGCCAGCCGAGTGGGTGGGAAGGACCACCATTTCAAGGTGATCCAGTTACCCTACAACCTCGGCATGCTGGAGGCACTGGCCGAGCAGACGCAGACCCTGAGCGGGAAACCCGTCAGCTTGCTCGAGGCTGCCAAAGTGTTGGACGTCTATGTGATGTCTAGCGCCTCTATTCTGCAGGGTCAGCTCACCCAAGGCCTCCCCAAGGACCTGCGCGAGCGGCTGGGCGACGGGACCGACGCGCAGCGGTCGATACAGTTCGTGCGCTCCACCCCGGGGCTCGGAACCGCGTTGGTCGGGATGAGGTTGACCGAGCACGTTCGGGATAATCTTGCGACGGCCAGTCGCGCCCCCCTCTCTGCCGACCAGTTTGCGAAGCTGTTCAAGTGAGCCGGCCTTCCGGAATCTCCACCTTCGACGATTTCCGTGACGCAGTATCGGCTTACCGACTTCCCCGTGTTCTCCTGACCGCGCTCGACCTGAAGCTCTTCACCGTCATCGGCGGTCGCTCCTGGACGCTGCCGGCGCTGGCCAAGCGGCTACGGGTCAGCGTCCGTGGTCTGGACATCCTCTGCCGCAACCTGGCGAGCGCCGGCGTTCTTAAGAAGCACGGGGCGCGCTACGAAAACGGGCCTGTCGCGCGCACCGCCCTTAATGTCCGCAGCCCGCAGTACCGTGGTGCCTATCTGGACCTGATGCGCGGGCATTGGGCGGACTGGGCTCATCTCACTAAATCGGTCAAAAAGGGCCGCCCGGTGGAGCACGACGATCCGGACGACCCGGCCTACCGGCGGCAGTTCACGTGGGCGATGCACCACCGTTCGCTCGCGGTGGCGCCCGAGGTAGCCGCGCAAGTGAGCTTGCGGGGGGCCGAGACGTTCCTGGACCTTGGGGGTGGTCCGGGTACCTTCGCGCTCGCCTTCCTGGCCCGCAACCCACGACTCCGGGCGACGGTCTGCGATCGCGCGCCGGCCCTGCAGGTGGCGAAAGAACTTGCCGCCCGGGTCTCGTATGGCCGGAGACTCTCGTTCCTTCCACTCGATTTCATGACCCGTCCGATCCCGGGTCGCTACGACGTCATCTGGTACTCCAACGTGCTCCATATCTATCCGCCCGCCGAGAACCAGGCGCTCTTTCGGCGAATCGCGGGCGCGCTGACGCCCCGTGGCCGGCTCCTGATCCAGGACGCGTTTGTGCTGGATCGAAACGGACTCTATCCCGTTGAGGCCAACCTGTTTGCAGTGACGATGTTGCTGTTCACCGAGGGGGGAAACACCTACGGGCTTCGCGAGACGACCGACTGGCTGCGTCAAGCCGGCTTCCAAAAAGTCCGGCCGATCAGGCTGCGGAAGGGGACCGGCGACTGGGAGGGGGGTCTGCTGGAAGCTTCCAGGCCGCACCCACTTCCCACTCGCCGTACCCATCGATCACGGTGAGTGGAAGGTTCAGGGGTTGGCATTCTTGCCTTCCGCGCGACGCAGGTGGTAGGGTGAATGCCTGAGAGGTGCCAGCATGGCACGCGAACGGACGCCACCTGGACATGACCGTATTCTGATCTATGACGGACAGTGCCGTCTCTGCGTGACGGCGAAGGAGGGGCTGGAGCGAGCCGTTGGAAACGGTCTGGTCCGCTTTGTTCCCTATCAGAGCGAAGAAGCGGTCTGTCGCCTCGGCAGCGACTATCGGCCGGGTCGGCCGGACGTCGCGTTTCTCGTGGAAGACAACGGCACGGTCCGTCGGGGGCTGGACGCCTTCCTTCCGCTCCTGCCCGGGCTACGTGGCGGGCGCATACTGCTGGCTCTCATGCAAGCGCCGCTGCTGCGTCCGCTAGCCCACCTCGCGTATCGCCTTGTGGCACGCTACCGATACGCATGGTTCGGCCAAGTCAAACCGTAACAGCCTGCCGCAAATTTCCAAATTCGGATCTGCCGGTCAGGAAGTCCTTCCCTGGCGAAGTTTGTCGTTGAGATTCTCGACCCACTGACGCTGGAACTGCTCGTAGGGGATGAACAGCCGGTCCTGCACAGCCGCGGCGATCGGTTGCCCGCCTGCCAGGAGGTCAACGATTTCCCGTGCCTTCTGCATGCCAAACCGATCGATGAGGTAGAGCGTGGCGGAGTTCCCCTCCAGGTAGGCCACCGTCGCCACCTGCGGGGGAAACCCACCCCAGCCGCCTTCGAGATGATTCAGCGGGATCAGCTTAACCTCCCCTCGAACCACTTGATCAAGGTCGGGCCACGGGTCGCCGGCCAACTGCATGGCCAAGCCCTCGTTCAGCCAGGTCGGCACTGTTCCCAGACGGCCTCCCACCCGGTCATGCAGCAACGCGTGGACATACTCATGGCGCAGCACGCGAGTCAGCCAGGCTTGATCAGTCAGGGCCCCCTGCGTCGGGATCTGGATACGGCCTAACACCCCGTCGAAGAGTCCGTCGGCCCATGCGGGGCTCCCGGTGGCGCTTTGGAAAGCACCCCTCGCATGGAGCACGACGGTTATCGGCTTCGCAGGAAAGTAGCCGAACCTCTGGCCGATGTCCCGGTAGGCCTCCTCCAGAATGTCCAGAACGCGATCCCACACCGCGTAGTCTTCTCCGCCATCGAATTTCACTGTGAAATGCGAGCTTACACGCGCCGTGAACTTTTGCTCGGCCTTCTCCGCCCGTTTCACCTTCGCCGTCACGTACTCCAGGTAGCGGCGGAGATCGGGGTCCTGCGCGACGCGCTGTGTGGCCATGTCCAGATGGAGTGAAGCACCTGCGAGTTCGTCTTTGTCATAGAGCAGGTCGGCCAGCGCGAGATGCGGCAGGGGCTCGTCGGGGATGGCCGCGATCGATTTTTCCAGAAACTCTCGAGTCAAGGCGGGATCCTTGAGCTCCCAGTAGGCATGCACGAGGTTGACCGTGGCTCTGCCGTTACTCGGATCCAGCGCCAGCCCGGTCTTGAAAGCCGGCGCGCCGGCGGCCGCTCCACGGGCTGTCCATTTCATCACCCCCAGATTGTTCCAGAGGATGGCCACGTAGCGCCGCATCTGTGGATCCTGAAGGACTTCGGGGGGCAGGGCGGAGAGCCTCGCCTCGGCTTCCGCTTCGTGGCCCTGGTTAATCAGATCATAAATGGTCTTGAGCAAGCTGACGTGCGCGGAAGCCGAGAGTGCTGTCGGATCCGCGAGAAGGATTTGACCGCCCTTCGGCGTGGCCGCGTGACTTGGCGGTCTGGTCGGCAGAGGTGGCTCGATGGACGAGACTGAAGAAGGAGAGGAGGGTAACGAGGCTGATGTCCCTCCCGTGTGCGGCGCCTGGTCCCGATGGAAGGCGCTCCAATTCTTGTAGCCAACGAACAACAGCAGGGCGACCACTAGAAGAGTGAGCACACCTCCGATCCCCCGGCGCTGTTCACTGGCCATCACGATCTCCTGGCGGCTATCCAGACTGTGGTGCGAGGAGCTTCCGGCGGCCTAGCCCGCTGAGGCGAGTGCCGTTCCAACTTGTGTTGCTAATGGTGACGAAGGAGCGTGCCACACGCCTATTCTAGGGGTAACACCGATACCCGTCAACGAAGACCGCCGAACGCGATTCTCAAAAACTTCATAGTTTCCTCGTAAATTCTCGGACATTTCGATTCACGCGGGCCGGCGAGGTTCAGGACGCGGACGGCGTGCTCGCTCACCCAGGCACCGATGGCGGGTAGGTTGGGAGACTTACTCAGATCGACGACCAAATAAGGTTTCTTCGTCCGGGCTGCCACCTCGATCGTGAATGCGGTCCCCTCGGTCGGTTCTCCGCGGGTCAGCACCAGAGTTCCGTCCGAGTCCCGGACGTTCCATTCCGTTCGCTGGGCGTAGATCTCGGAAGGCGTTTCGGTGAGCGGGTAACGCGCAGGGATAGGCCCGTCCTCCGCCAGCCGGCCTTTCGGACACCAACCCCCGCACGGGATCCCGAGGTCCAGCGCGACATCGAGTGCCGCCCGGTCCACTCCGGTCTGCCCGCCTGAGACGATTTTCTTCAGCATCCGTGCTGCTCCGCTGTGCCGATCGTGAACCGCCGAGGCCGGTTCTGTCCTGCCCAGCACTGAGCATAGCCAGCGTTTTCAGTCTGGTCAATCCGTGCGTGCCTTCCAGAGGACGGACATGACATCAAGATGATTCAGGAACCCCTCGGCCACAATGACCTCTCGCCATGTCTTGAATCGGGGCTGGAGGGGTGTTCACAGCCCGGCGGACCGTCTCTGACTGCAACTTGTCTGCTGGGATATACTGCGGGCCGGTAGCCGGATAGTCTGCAGGACTCGCCATATATCCAGGCGGGCCAAGCAGGGCCACCCACTAGATAACCCTGTGAGTTTGCAGTAGACTTTCGCGTCACTCGAGCTCCCAGGTCACCACGCTATGCTGCACAGGTAGCCTGCAGCACTTCTAATAGTTATGCAGACGTCTGAGAAGGAGGCTTGGTCCTGGCAACAAGGGGAGGGAAATGTGAGATGAGCGGGAGGTCCGGCACGTACTTGGCATTGCTTCGCGGCGTCAACAACGCGGGAACTGCGAGGCGCGTGGCGATGGCTGACCTCCGCGCTTTGTTTGAAGGTCTCGGTTTCCGTCACGTGCGAACGTTGCTCAACAGTGGCAACGTTATCTTCTCGCTGGCGACCAAGCGGCGCGACGACTTGCGCGTTCGTATCGAGAAGGCGCTCGCTTCGAGACTTGGGTTGACCTGTCCCGTGATTATTCTCTCGGCGGACGAAGTCGCGACGGCGGTCCGCGACAACCCTCTGTCCGGCGTCGCGACCAATCCCTCGCACTTGCTTGTCCTCGTCCCGCAGGTTCCTTCGGACCTTGGGCGGCTGAAGCCGCTGCTCAAGGAACGGTGGGCGCCGGAGGCGCTCGCTCTCGGCAGGCGTGTTGCCTACGTCTGGTGCGCCAAGGGGGTCGCGAAGAGCCTAATTTGGGCCGCAGTCGACCGGGCGCTTGAACGAACGGGCACGGCACGAAACATCGCCACCCTGACGAAGGCCGTCGCGCTTGTTGGAGGACCACCGACGTGACGGACAACGCGGGTTGGGAACGAAGCCGCGTAACCACCCGCTGTAGCCGACGGCGGGCGGCAAGTGCGGGGCTGAGGTCACAAGGGCATGCGCTCGCCGCGGCTGAGCGGAAACGTTGGGTAGACGAACCAGATCGGAGGGACGGCGCATGCCGAACGGGAAGCCTGGGGACAATCCGCTGAGTGACCTCGTCGTGCATGGCGTGCATTGCTTCCCACTGGACATCGAAGACATGCTCCTTAGGGTCGACGCACTCGGTCGTCGACCAGGCCGTTGGCCTCTCGGAGAGAACTGGCCGTTCTCGCCACGCGAGTTCGAGTGGGCGCAAGGCAAGGACCTCGACGGTGCGCGTCGCGACCTCGCACGCCTCATTGCGCTTCTCGAAGCGGGACGGGGCGACGAGATCCTGGTCGACCCGCGCACCCGACTGCCGTTCAAGTCGCGGTAGAGGCTGCCAGCCGCGCGCTGCGCACCGCCTACCGTCGTTACAGGTACCGACTGGCCGAGGCAGAACCTGGACATGAAGGCTGGTCGTAGTGGAGGTGACCCATGTCAAAGTCGCAGATCTTCTTCACAGGAGCGATTGGGGCGTTTGCTCCCCAAATCCTGCGCTGGTATAGCCAGGGCGCTGAAATCTCCAAGGATCCGATGATCCTTGCCGGCCAGCTTCTCATCACACTTCTCTTCATTGGGTTGGCTGGATATGTGACTCTGATCTGGAAAGTGCGAGATCTGAAGGAAGCATTCTTCGTCGGGCTGGGGGTCCCGGCCATCATTCTCTCTTCTGGATCGGATCTAGGCTCCATTATTAAGGCACCCAACGCTCATGCACAGGAGGTCTCGGCCGTCGGCCATCTCCTGGTCCGGGCACGCAGCGAGGATGGGACTGACCTAACGCGAACCAGCATTACAGTGTCCGACCCGCGCGGAGCAAAAGAGGCCCGCTACAGTGGGTCTCCGAATAAGAGTCTGACGCTGGCGGCCGGTACGTACGATGTGGCCGTGCAAGCCGAAGGCTTTGAAGCACAGGAACGCAAGCAGGTCGTGGTCGAGCCGAACAAGAACACCGTTATCGACGTCACCCTGCGGCGGCTCTCAGCCACAGAACGATTCTTCCAGGGTGTCACACGGCCGTTTGAGCAACGGGCACGGTAGAGGCTCATGCCGCACCCCTGAGCAAGGCCGTACCAGTATTAAGATTCGTGAAGCGTCCCAGAACACTCTCGTTTGTAACCGGAGCGATACCCACCAACCCGATGGCCGCACTTTCCACCTTGACAAACTTCCCACCCCTCTCCTAGAGTGGGCCCACATAGCAGTGCCATCGGGTGAAGGGAAGAGGGTGTGAATCCCTCGTGGTCCCGCCGCTGTGAATGGGGACGAAACCTGCTGACGCCACTGTCTTGGGGACGTTAAACGTTATTCGTTAACCGTTAAACGAAACACCAAAGAGTTTCGCGATTAACGTTGCCCGTTTAACAATTAACGTCTTCTGACGGGAAGGCGCAGGGAGTAGGCTGCGATACGGGAATAATGACGAGCGCCTCGCATTGAAGAGCCCGGCCGGCTCACCGTCTCATCACCCATTGCATGGGGCCGGCAATGGGTACCCGGTTCGCAGGCCGGGTACCCGCTTTGCGGGTGAATCGTTATTCCTCGCGTCGCGAACCCCATAAGCCAGAAGACCTGCCCGGGCAAAGACCCTCTTTCCCTCGTGGGCTGGGGAAAGGGTGAGGGTGAAGGAGCGGGTGCAATCCTCAGGGTCTCATCAGGCCTTGAGGATTTTTATTTTGAGCACTTTAGAATGCAAAGTGCACCATGTAAAAGTATGGGGCGGGGCGGTCTTCATACTGTTTTTAATTTTGCATTTTGCATTTTTCACTTCAGGAGCCGATAGCGCCATGAAGAAGCGACGGCAGCAGGGCATCCTGACCGGGATGCCGTTTATGGCCAACCTGGCGCCGCGTACGTTCGTCGATGACCTCGGACGGAAGATTTATCTCGCCAAAGCCCCGACTCGCATCGTCTCTTTGGCCCCAGCCATCACAGAAGTGCTCTTCGCGATCGGAAGCAGCGATCAACTGGTCGGCGTGACCCAATATTGCGACTACCCCCCCGAAGCCAGACTCAAACCGAAGGTCGGCTACATCCACCCGAACCTTGAATCCATTGTGGCCCTGCAGCCAGATCTGGTTGTGGCTCCAAGAGAATTCCTTCGTGCTGATATCCTCGGCAAACTGGAGCAGTTGAAGATTCCAACGTTCATCCTGGACGCCAAGACCATCGAGGACGTCCTGTCCCATATTCAATCTCTCGGTCGCATGCTGGGGCGTTCCGAATCTGCGGATGGACTCGCCGCCCAGATGCGGCAGCGGATCATCGCGATTAAGACCCGGACTGCGACTCTGCCTCGTCCTCGCCTCCTGTATGTGCTGAACAGTGAGCCTCTGATCACAGTCGGGCCGGGTAGTTTTATCGATCAGTTAATCGAGCTAGCCGGAGGAGCCAATATAGCGGCCCGTGCCAAGACACCCTATCCACGGCTAAATATCGAAGAGGTGCTCAAGGAAGACCCAGAACTGCTTATCTTTCCGGTCGGCACGGCCGAGGGGATCCCGGATAGCGAGCAGCAAGTCTGGAAGCGCTGGACCACCCTCTCGGCAGTCAAGTATGGACGGTTCCATCACATTCCCAGCGATCTTCTGAACCGCCCAGGCCCCCGTATTGTTGAAGGGCTTGAAACCCTTGCGAGGACCATTCACCCGAATGCCTTCGCGGACAGACACACACCCTGATGAGCATCACCGGCTGGCAGAGAGAAAGCAGTAAGGAGTCCGAAGCCACCGCCGCCGCCGTGTGTGCGGAAACACCGGTCGAGATACCGACAGTAACCGCGTTGACGGAACGGTCAGTACTGTCGGCGAGGCGATGGTTCGTCACCATGCTGACCCTTGCCGGCATCAGCCTCCTCGTCATTACTGCCTCGTTGCGGTTCGGTGCGGAAGAGATTGGATTCTCAGATTCGGCACGGATTCTCCTTGAGGCATTCCGATATGGGGCGACCAGGATCGACTTGTTAGGCCCATCCAGCGTCATCCTTCTGCAGGTCAGGCTACCGAGGGTGCTACTTGCCTTCATGGTAGGCAGCTCGCTCGCAGCGGTGGGGGTAGCACTTCAGGCCCTGCTGAGGAACCCCTTGGCCGATCCTTACGTGCTCGGCATTTCAAGCGGGGCGGCGTTAGGAGCGGCGTTAGCGATGCTCTTTGGCATCGGAACGACTGTACTGGCGATTTCCACCCTGCCGCTCTGGGCATTTGTCGGGGGACTCATGGCAATCGTCATCGTGTATCGGGTGGCGGCTTCGTATGGACGTCTTCCTGTCCACACCCTTCTGCTTGCAGGAGTCATCCTGAACGCGATCTTTTCGGCGCTGATCATGTTCATCACGTCAATCATGGACCCGAATCGTTCCTTCAGCACGATGTTTTGGTTGATGGGGGCGCTGACCGCGCCGAACTATCCGACCATGGTTGTCCTGGTGCTCTATCTCGTTGTCGGAGGTTCGATCCTATTGTGGCAGTCCCAATCGCTGAATCTCCTGACCCTTGGGGAGGAGCCAGCGAGGTCCCTTGGTGTCGAGGTTGAGGCGGTCAAGAAGACCATATTCTTTACGTCGGCCTTGCTCACGGGTGCCGTCGTCTCGGTTAGTGGATTGATCGGCTTCGTCGGGATGGTCATCCCGCATGCTGTCCGGATGGTCATCGGCGCGGATCATCGGCTGCTGTTGCCAGCCTCAGCACTCGTGGGGGGCACGTTCCTTGTGGCTGCTGATACGGTGGCTCGGACCGTGCTCGCTCCTGCGGAGATTCCTGTGGGCATCGTCACAGCACTTGGGGGAGGGCCACTCTTTATCTACCTGCTCCTGTACCGAAAGAGCGGTCTTGCCGTATGAGAGAGACAGAGAGACCTGGCAACAGGCTCGCTTATCGAGTCGAGCGGCTCAGGTTCAGGTACCGGCATGACGGAGAGAGGCAGCGCGGTACAGGCAAGGAATGGGCCCTGACAGGGCTCACCTTCGAAGTCCTGTCGGGCGAGGTGCTGGGGGTGATCGGCCCCAACGGCTCCGGCAAAACTTCCTTGCTGAAGTTACTGGCGCGGGTGCTACGACCTCAGGAAGGAGAGATTCATCTGTTCGGCTCCCTGCTCGCAGCGATGTCACAGGATGCGATCGCGCGGCTGGTGGCACTCGTTCCTCAGGATAGCCGACAGATCTTTCCGTTCACGATCGCCGAGACGGTGATGATGGGGCGCTTTCCGCATCATCGAAGCAGAAGCCGACTCTTCGGCTTCGGGTGGGAGGGGCCCGAAGATATTCGATTGGCGACACAGGCGATGAAGGAGACGGACGTCGTGCACCTCGCGCACCGATCGATCGAAAACGTCTCAGGGGGCGAGCGTCAACGCGCCATCATCGCTCGTGCGCTGACGCAACAGCCTCAAGTCTTGTTGTTGGACGAGCCCACGGCTTTCCTGGACCTGCACCATCAACTGGAGATCTGCATGATCCTGCGCCGTCTCAATGAGAGCCGTGGATTGACGGTGGTACTGGTCTCCCATGACTTGAACCTGGCCAGTCAGTACTGTGACCGGCTCATGTTGTTGAAGGAAGGGGAGGTCATTCGGATCGGAGCCCCGCAGGAAGTGATTCGGCCGGACGTGCTGGAGGCCGTGTACCACTGTGAGGTGCTGGTCGACCGGCATCCGCTGTCCGGCTTGCCTCGCGTGACACTGCCGGGGAGACCCGGGGGTCGAGTTGCAGAAGCATGATGGTCTCAGAATGCAGGATGGATCCGTACCCGGTCCATCTGGTCGCAACTGCGGGGGTACAAGTCCGCGTACAGAGGAGGGAGCAGCAAGGGACAAATCGTCAGGAATGGGGAAGATGGTGCAAAGCCATCACGGTGCCGCCACTGTAAGTGGGGAGCCAGCCCGCAGTTAAGCCACTGGCGCCCCCACCTTTCCTCCCCTTCCAAGGGGGAGGAAAGGTGGGGGGCTGGGAAGGCGCGGGAGCGCGATGATCCACGAGTCAGGAGACCCAACTGACGGATGCGTTTGTTCACCCTTCGAGCAAAAGGGAGGAAAACATGCGTCCAATCTGTTGGAGTCGATCCGTTCTTGTCTTGGTCATGTGCCTCATCGTTCCATTCACCAACGGACCCAGAACCGCAACCGCGGAGGACGAAACACCAGCTGAGGCGGTCGTTGAAACCAAGGAGGTCGTGGTCAGCGCGACGAAGACAGAAACTCCGGTCAAGCAAGTCACGAGCGCCGTGGAGATCATCGATGGCGAGCAGTTGCAGCAGCGGAGAGTGAAAACAGTTGCAGAAGCGCTTCGCCTGGCGCAAGGGCTCGCCGTGTTTCAAAGTGGAGGACCGGGCACCGAAGTCAGCGTGCGGATGCGCGGTGGAACGCCGGAGCAGACTCTCGTCTTGATCGATGGGGCGATCGTCAATAGCGCGACGACCAGCGTGTATAATTTCGCCAATTTGACGACCGACAATATCGAGCGGATTGAAATCTTGCGCGGAAGCCAGAGTATGCTGTGGGGATCCGACGCCATGGGCGGAGTGATCAACATCACCACGAAGCGCGGCCGTGAAACTCCGACGATCTCTGCCTTCGCCGAGTACGGGTCCTTCGTCACGCTTCGGGAAGGTGGCAGTCTGACCGGGAAGAAAGGTCCAGTGGACTTCGCTTTCTCGCTCTCCCGCTGGGACACGGCCAGCTTCTCGGCCATCAATTATCGGCGTGGCGCGAGTGAGCGGGATGGATACCACAACTGGCAGGGATCTGTTCGACTTGGAGCCGAGCTCCCGAAGGAAGGGCGATTAGAGTTTAACTTCCGATGGATGCAGGGGATCGTGAATTTCGATGGATTTACATCATCTGGCGATCCCGCCGATATCCTCGGCGCGGGAAGCAAGAGTAACCAATATGTGTTTGCCGGCAACTACACGCAACCGATCACCAGGTGGTGGTCGCAAAAACTGACCTTGGGACGCGCGACCGACAATCTGGCTTCTCATTCTGGAACGTTCGAGCGGAATGTGGTGACCGGAGCCGAAGGGCCGGTGAACGCAGACCCATTCAATGTGTTTAACTCCACCGTCGACACGACGAGCAACCGGATTGAATGGCAGCACAATTTTCAACTTGGCAAACCGTTGTTGCTGACAGCCGGCTATCAGTTCCGCGAACAAATAGGCGAAATTGTCGAGCTCAACCCATTGCTTGGGAGCGTTCCGAACAAGATCGTCAGCAGCAATGCGGGGTTTGCCGAAGCCCAGTTGAATCTCTGGGACCGCCTGTTCGCAACCGCTGGCGTTCGGCAGGACGAGTACAATGTCTTCGCAAGCGCGACTACCTACCGGGTGACGGGCGGCTACCTGCACCGTGAGACCGGCACCAAGCTGCGTGGCAGTTATGGGACCGGATTCCGCGCCCCTTCCATCAACCAATTGTTCTTCCCGATATTTGGCAATCCCAACCTGCAACCGGAGAGGAGTCAAGGGCTGGACGTGGCGCTCGACCAGACGTTACTTAACGATCGCCTGACCCTCAGTGTCGGCTACTTCTGGACACGGTACCGCAACCTTATTCTCTCAGTGTTCGACATGGGGACGTGCCCGCCCCCGTTCTTCTTCTGCGCCCAGAATGTTGGCCTTGCCAGAGCGGAGGGGGTGGAAGCAAGTGCAAAGTTCAAACTCATGAAAGACCTGCCGTGGGCCAAGAACTTGGATCTACAGTTTCAGTACACGTACACAAGCACGACCAATTTAACCAACCAGGACAGGCGCCTGCCGAGGTGGCCACTGAACCAATGGTCAACCATCCTCAGCTATCAGCCGATCGAGCCGCTTCGGGTCAACCTGGAGGGCCGATTCGTTGGGCAACGATTTAACGATACCAGTAATAACCAATCGATCCCATCCTTTAATGTTTGGAACCTCTCCGCCACCTATGATCTCAACAGGCGATTCCAGGTCTATACCCGGGTTGACAACCTCTTCAATGAGAAATACGAGGAGATTCTTTTCTTCGGGACGCCGATTCGGTCGATCTTTGGGGGCGTAAGGATGAATATGGATCTGCCACTGTAGCCTGGCATGAGCCTCTGTCCACGACTGCTCATCGCGTACGGTGCGTCGGCTGCGGGACGAAAGTTGCCCTGGTGCTGTTCCTCGTTGAGCTCTGACTGTCAGAGAAAACGCCAACCATGAGGGGGCCGGTCGAAAAGCGTTGTGAGTGCTGTGGGCAAACCTTTACCTGCGGCCAGTACCGGTGCTGGTGCGGACAGATGGGGATCTCAGATGCACAGTACGAGTGGATTCTTCGGCGCTTTCAGGACTGCCTCTGTCACGCCTGTCTGTACAAGCTCAGCATCGGGGAATTGAGACCTTCACCAGAGCGCCCATAACAGGAGGCGGCAAGAATGCGCATCACTAAGGTCTACACGCGAACAGGGGATGCAGGGAAAACGCGGCTAGCCGGCGGACAGCAGGTTTGGAAGGACGCCCTGCGGGTCGAAGCCTACGGAACCGTGGACGAACTGAATTCCTTGGTCGGTGTGGTGCGGGTCTTCAACGCTGAGAAAGCCGGGTCGCACGTCCAGGCAGCCCGCCTGGAGGAAGAACTCCGATGGGTTCAGAACAAACTGTTCGACACCGGCGGGATCTTGGCGACGGCTCCTGGCCAGGCGCTCAAGAATATGCCGCAGATCACAGCGAAGGACATCAGTCGCCTGGAGAAGCTGATGGACGAATGTCAGAAGGACCTGGCGCCGCTCAAAGAATTCATCCTGCCCGGTGGCGGCAAAGTCTCCGGCCTCCTGCATCAGGCGCGGACGGTCTGCCGTCGTGCAGAGCGAGTCTGCGTGCGGCTTTCCCGCGAAGAGTCGGTGGATCCCATCATTCTCAAGTTTGTGAATCGGCTGAGCGACACCCTTTTCGTGCTGGCTCGCTGGGTCGCAAAGACGCAAGGTGAAGCGGAATTCCTCTGGGAACGAACAAAGGCGCCAGGCGATAGGCAATAGGCCTTCCCCATAGCCTATGGCCCATAGCCTAAAGCCTATTTTTATGGCTGCCAAGACCCTCATGATCCAAGGCACCGCCTCGCACGTGGGCAAGTCCGTGCTCGTGACGGGGCTGTGCCGCCTGTTTGTTCGTCGTGGGCTTCGGGTGGCTCCGTTCAAAGCCCAGAACATGTCGAACAACTCCTTCGTCACGCCGGACGGGAGGGAAATCGGGCGTGCACAAGCGGTGCAAGCGACTGCCTGCCGATTGGCGCCGCGCACCGATTTTAATCCGGTCCTCATCAAGCCCGAGAGTGATTGTCGCGCGCAATTGGTGGTTGACGGGCAGGTAGCTGGTTCCCTTGCGGCCTCGGACTTCGGGCGTATCCGGCGGGAGCACTTTGAGTCGGTGAGGCAGGCCTTTGGGCGATTGGCCTCGGAATTCGATCTGGTCATTCTGGAGGGGGCAGGCAGTCCGGCTGAGATCAACCTGCGCGATCAGGACATCGTGAACATGCGGATGGCCCGGGAAGCCGCAGCGCCAGTCCTGCTGATCGGCGACATCGACAGGGGTGGTGCGTTCGCCTCGCTTGTCGGCACGGCGTCGTTACTCGAGCCTGACGAGCGAAGGTACCTCAAAGGCTTTCTGATCAACAAGTTTCGAGGAGACCCGGACCTTATGCGACCGGGCATCCGAACTGTGGTGAGCCTGACCACGATTCCCTGCTTGGGCATCATTCCGTACGCGAACGAGCTGCGGGTGCCGCAGGAGGATTCAGTCGCCTGGGAGGAGTGGCCTGAACAGAACCGCGAGGGCCTGGGCCAGGAGGCTCGTGATGAGAAACTCCTGATCGGTGTCGCCGATCTTCCGGCGATCTCCAACTTTACAGACCTCGAAGCTCTCGCTAGCGAACCTGACCTGAGGCTCGTCAAGGTTCGCCAAGAGAACGGGCAACCGTTCGACGCGCTGATCATTCCGGGTACCAAAAACACACCGGAGGCGTTGCGCTTCATCAAGAACCGAGGCATCGACCGGATGGTCAGACGGGTGCTGGGAGACGGTGGGGCCGTGCTGGGTATCTGCGGCGGATACCAGATTCTCGGTACGCGGATTCTCGATCCCCACCATGTCGAATCGGCGGAGCGCGAGTTGGTCGGTCTCTGCCTGCTCGACGTGGAGACGTCCTTTGAGCGTGCAAAGGTTACCATCGAGGTGACTGGAGTAGACCCGGCGAGCGGGTGTCCGATCGGCGGCTATGAGGTCCATATGGGGCGGACGACCTTGGGCCGACAGGCCAGACCCTGGCTACAGGTCCGTTCGGCCGACGACATCACTCCTAGGTCGGAGGGTGCAGTCTCTGTCGACGGCCGGGTCTACGGGACCTACGTGCATGGACTGTTCGATTTTCCGGAGTTCAGGCGGGTGGTCCTGAACCGGCTGCGCGCAGCTCGCGGGTGGCCTCCCATCGAGGCCAGGCGGGACCGGGCACTGGAGGAGACGCTGGATCACCTGGCGGATTTTGTTGCGGCGCACGTGGATGTGGGCGCCATTGAAGCGATCATCGAGCGGGGAGTATGACGAGACGCAGCCACACCACCGAGGGAAAGCGAGGGGCCCGGCATGATGGTCGACTGATCCTCGTGATCGGCGGTGCCTCCTCGGGCAAGAGCGAGGCCGCCTTGAACCTTGCCGCCAAGGGGCTGGCGCGCGGTGCAACACGGGCCTTTGTGGCGACCGGCCAGGCGCGGGATGAGGAGATGACCGTGAAGATTCAGCGCCACCGGGCGTCACGGGGGGCAGGCTGGGAGACCTCCGAAGTACCCACTGATCTCCTGGCCTGGTTTCAAAAACACGGTCGGTTCTACCGGGCGATCGTGGTGGATTGCCTCACTCTCTGGTTGAGCAACCTCCGTGAACGCGGCATTCGTGACGCGCGGATACTTAGCCTTCTCACTGAACTCCTGCAGGCGATGCGGTCAAGTTTGGCTCGTGTTGTGGTGGTCTCAAATGAACTGGGATTGGGGCTGGTGCCGATGGATGTTGCGGCGAGGCGGTTCCGCGACCTGGCCGGACAGGTCAACCAGCAGGTCGCCGCCGAAGCGGATGAGGTGCACTTCGTGGTAGCCGGCCGGCCGTTTCGCATCAAATGAAACAGGTTATGGGAATGGCTGATCCAAGCTAGTCGTTCCTAACCATGAACTCGGCAACGCATCATGCTTGAAGCAGTCATCCGCAAGATCCAGCCGGCCGACGAGGCGGGCCGAAAGAAGGTGCTAGCCAAGCTGGATCGGCTCACGAAGCCCGTGGGAAGCCTAGGCCGGCTTGAGGAGCTCGCGGCCGACTTCGTGGCGATGACTGGTGAAGAACACCCGAAAGTCCCACGGTCGGCGATTTTCACTTTTGCGGCCGATCATGGCGTGGCTGAAGAGGGTGTCAGCGCCTATCCCAGCGCGGTCACTGCGCAGATGGTGTTTAACTTCTTGAGCGGCGGCGCTGCCGTGAACGTACTGGCTGCACATGTGGGTGCCGACGTGCGTGTGGTAGACATCGGTGTGGCGCATGAATTCGGCCTCTTGCCGGGACTGATTTCTCGAAAAGTCGGGCTGGGAACCAGGAATTTGTTCCGCGAGCCCGCGATGGCCCGCAATCAAGCAACAGATGCGCTAGAGATCGGGATCAGTCTGGCGTACGAGGCTGCGCGGGAGGGCATCAGTCTGCTGGGAACCGGTGATATGGGCATCGGGAACACCACGCCGAGTGCCGCCATCACGGCCGTCATGACCGGACGACCGGTGGCGGAGGTGACTGGCCGTGGCACCGGCATTGATGACGCGACCCATGCACGCAAGATCAGGGTGATTGAAGCGGCGCTGCAACGGCACCGCCCAGATCCCAACGCTCCACTGGATGTGCTGACCAAAATCGGGGGATTTGAGATCGCAGGTCTGGCCGGGCTGATTCTAGGGGCGGCCGCAAATCGGACCCCGGTCGTGCTCGACGGGTTCATCGCAGGAGCCGCGGCGCTGATCGCGGTCCGCTTTCAGCCATTATGCCGGGAGTACTTGATCGCCTCGCATCGGTCGGCCGAGCGCGGGCACCAAGTTGCGTTGAACAAGCTGGGGCTCAAGCCGCTCCTGGATCTGGACCTTCGTCTCGGCGAGGGAACCGGCGCCACCTTGGGCATCGGCCTGGTGCAGGCCGCGATCAAGATCTTGACTCACATGGCGACCTTCGATGAGGCCGGCGTCTCGGACAAGCTCTCATGACGACGGGCGGACCCCTCTCGGTGATTCGGACATTCCTGCTCGCCTGGCATTTCCTCACAGCCATCCCGCTGAACCGCCGTCATCACGATCCTGAGCCCGGGGAGCTGGCTCGCTCCATGATCTGGTATCCCCTCATCGGGCTCATCCTCGGGGGACTCCTGGCTGCCAGCGATGTGGTGTTGTCCCTGATCCTGCCCCTTCACGTGGTGAACGTGGTGCTCATCGTGATCCTGGTTGCCCTGACCCGAGGGCTGCATCAGGACGGCCTGGCCGACACGCTGGATGGGCTGGCCGGGGGCCGCACACCGGCCAAACGGCTGGCGATCATGCGTGACCCAAGAATCGGTGCGATCGGCGCCACGGGCCTGTTCCTGGCGCTGGGCCTGCGTTATGCCGGCTTGCAGGCCTTGCCCTCTGAGCGCCTGACTATGCTGCTGTGCATGCCTGCGGTCGGGCGATGGGCGATGGTCATCGGCTCTTTCTCCGCGCCGTATGCCAGAGCCGAAGGCGGATTGGCGCAAGAGTTCATCCGGCATCTCTCGTTTTCTTCGGTGCTCGTCGCGACCATTCTGCTGGCCGGTGCGCTGCTGGGGCTCCTTGGCCCGCTCGGCGCCGCCGTCGTGCTTTGCTCTGGAGGGGTAGCAGCCCGGACCATGACGGCCGTCTCGGTTCGATGGTTCGGAGGGATCACCGGCGATACGTTGGGCGCGACGAACGAGATCGTCGAGATCGTCTGGTTACTCGCGGGCCCAGCACTGCTCGGCCTTCGATGACGGCAACACAATTGATTCTGGCCTGTCTACTGGATGTTATGGTTGGTGATCCGCGCTGGTTCCCGCATCCGGTGCGGCTGATGGGGTTGGCCATCGCTCGATCCGAGCAGTGGGTTTGGCACCTGGCCAGTGGTCCTGGGTACGAGCGGGCTGCGGGCGCTGCTCTCGCGGTCGGATTGCCGGCGCTGTGCTATGGCGCCGGCTTGCTGGCGATCGAGGCGGCGGGATGGATGTCAGCGATGCTGGGAGCCATGGTCGGCGTGGTCTTGGCGTGGACGACATTGGCTGCCCGCGATCTCGCGGACCACGCCACGGCGGTGGAACGTGCGCTTGAAGCTGGCTCCCTGGATTCGGCCCGGACCGCGGCAGGTCGGATCGTGGGGCGAGACACGGCGGCACTCTCTGAAGGCGAGGTCGTGAGAGCAACCGTGGAATCGGTCGCCGAAGGTGCGTGCGATGGCGTGGTCGCCCCGCTGGTGTACCTCGTGCTCGGCGGACCGCCGCTGGCGCTGGCTTACAAGGCGATCAATACGTTGGATTCCATGATTGGCCATCACGCCGAACCCTATCAGCATGTCGGCTGGGCATCGGCGCGCTTGGATGATGTGGCCAATTGGGTTCCTGCCCGCATCACCGCGTTGCTGCTGGTGCTGGCTGCCGGGATCGTGTCGAGGCGTAGCCGGACGATGCGCGAGGGCTGGCGCATCCTCCGGCGGGACGGGCACAAACATCCCAGCCCGAACGCGGGACGCCCCGAAGCCGCAATGGCCGGGGCTCTGCAGGTGCAGCTTGGAGGGCTGAACCTCTACCGAGGAGAGCCGGAACTGCGGCCGTACCTTGGCGACCCCGGTGCACCGTGGCACCCAGCACACATCAAGGAGGCTGTGGCTCTGATGTGGACGGCGTCTTTCCTGGCCGCGGTGCTGGCAGTGGGACTCCTTCTACGGTGATGTCACGGGATCAACACGGCGGCAATGTTCATGCGGCGGCTCGGGAGACCGGCCGTGATCTCCACCGGTTGGTTGATTTTAGCGCCAGTATTAACCCGCTCGGTCCTTCACGGCTGGCACTCCAGGCCGTCCGGGCCGGACTCCCGAGAACGGTCCACTATCCGGACCCGGACTGTGTGGCCCTCCGGGAGGCGTTGGCCAAACGGCATGGCCTTGAGCCCGACGCGTTCCTGATCGCGAACGGCTCGAGCGAGCTGATTGTCCTATTGCCCCGTGCCCTGTCCCTGCGACAGGCGCTGATTATTGGACCGGCTTATGCGGAGTATGCGCGCGCCGTGACGTCTGGTGGTGGAGTCGTCACGCGGGTTGATGCGAGCCGAGTGGACCACTTCCGGCCGCCGATCGAGCAGGCTTGTGACAGGATGCGGAAGGTCCAACATCGGGCCGCTCGGATAGACGTGGTGTTTCTCTGTAATCCCAACAGCCCGACCGGCCAGGTGGCTGCGGTGGAGGTCGTGAATGAGCTCGTCACGGCGGCTGGAGAACATGGGGCGTGGGTGGTCGTGGACGAAGCCTTCATTGAATTCTGCGAGGAGCACTCTGTCGTCCCCAGCATGAGCCGGTTCCCGCACCTCCTCGTCCTGCGCAGCCTCACGAAGTTCTACGCGCTGCCGGGGCTCCGGGCTGGATACGTGATCGGACCGAAGAGTGTGCTCGCCCGTATCCGGCAGCAGCAACCTCCCTGGTCTGTGAACACCCTGGCCCAGGCGGCGGCGCTTGCCGCGCTGAAGGATCGGTCCCATGCTCGCCGGAGCTTGGCGTATATGAACCGCGCGCGCCCGCGGTTCGCGAGAATGCTCGAGGCACTTCCCGGAGTCGAGGTCTTTCCATCTGCGGCGAATTTTCTGCTGGTAGAGCTCCCTTCCCCTCTCCTCGCATCCCGGCTCGCCAGATCGCTTCGCCAACAGGGATTACTCGTTCGAGATTGCTCGTCGGTGCCTGGACTGAACGCCCGCATGGTCCGGCTGGGCGTCCGCACAGAGGCGCAGAATCGGCGGTTGGTCCAGGCGCTTCGTCGTCTCGTACAGTGATGTGATCCCATGGGCCGGCAATCGACAGCTCGACGGGTCACTCGATACCGGATCGAGGGCCAGACCCTCATCATTGACCTAGGGGCCCGTCGTCGCGTGCTGTCCTCCGCGCCGCGTGGTGGCGGGCTGGGGCGCGCGCGGTACATCCTGAACCACCAGGTACGTGCGAATCCCAACGGCGCTCCCAGAGGCGGCCCCTCGCGTCCCTTGGGTGACCCTGCTCGCTATTTGGGCCGTGTCGCGAAAGGGTTACGTTTAAGACAGGATTGCGTCGCGTTGATGACCGCGGTCTCGCTCGAGCAGGTAGTGGTTTGTCGTCAGCAGCGGGCGGGCATCTGGGTGAAGGGGTTCTTCACGGTTGGGGTCTCCAATGCGGTCAGAGCGGGGGAGCCGGCGACGGATTCGGCCAGCAAGTCGGTGAGAGCCGATCTAGGCACCATCAACATCATCCTGGTCACGAACGCGCGGCTACCAATATCGGCGATGGTCGGGGCGGTGCAAGTGGCGACAGAAAGCAAAACCGCCGTCTTGCTGGCCAAGAGGGTTCCGAGCTGGACTGGGCAGGCTCGTGCGACCGGTACGGGTACCGACGCCGTCGTCGTCGCCTGTGGAGCGGGGCACAGCGGGCCGTCGCTCAGGTACAGTGGAACTCACACTCGCCTCGGTTCGATGATTGGGCGAGTGGTCAGCCGTGGTGTGGCGCTTGGCCTTTCGAAGGCGTAACGGTCAAGGTTCTCGACCGATTGCGCGAAGCCCTGTTGGTTCTGGCCCGCTGGGCGGCCAAGACCCCACGGGGAATCCGAATTCCTCTGGGAGCGAAATAAGAGGAAGGACTGAGGACTGAGCGGGTTGCGGAGAGTCAGGACTGAAGCTTGAAAGTGCCCAGGAGAACCTCAGTCCTCAGCACTCAGTCCTGAGCACTATCGGTCGGGCTAGCGGGTCTGCTCCTTCAGGTAGAAATACATCTTCACACCGGCGATCTCAAGCAAGTCCCCATCTTTCAGGTCGGCCCGACCCTGAATGGGCGCGCCATTGAGGAGAATCTTCTTGGCCTCTTCCGACCTGCTGATCGAATAGGAGTCCTGCCGTCGGCTGATCAAGGCGCCGACTTTCGGCGAAAACCATCCGGTGAGCCGCACGGCCGCGGATTCTTGTGCCCCTATAATGGATACCCGGCCGGTGAGCTGATAATCCTTTCGATCTGTCTGCCCCGACACAACCCGCAAGACGCCGACCTTCGCCGGCGCTTCTGCGGCGCCGGGTGCGCCTGGGCTGGCCTTGGCTGCCTCGCGCTGCTTCTGGGTCGGGATTACCATGGTCTTCTCGAAGTCGGAGTCCTTGGGCGGCGCTGGTGTGGCAGGGCGAGGCGGCTCCTCCTGGAAGACCAGGACATGTTTGCCGATCTTGATCTGATCGCCATTGTGTAGCTTGTGTCTCTGGATGAGCTGCTCATTCAGAAACGTCCCGTTCGTGCTCGCCGTGTCTTCGATGTAGAAGGCGCCCTCTTCCTGAACGATGCGGGCATGATGTCCCGAGACCGCCAGGTTATCGATCGGCAGATCATTGTCGGACTTGCGGCCGATCGTGAATTGCGGCCGGTCCAGTTGAATCTCCTTGAGGACTGCCTCATTGAATTTCAGTAGGACTCTCGCCATACTGGTATCCCTCCGTCCTAACAGGTCTCTGCTAACTCCCCAACCGATTCCAGAGGCGTTGCCAGAACCCCCGCGCCGGCGCTTTACGTGCATTCAACTGGATCACCGTCGTGTTGTCTTCCCCTCCCGCGGCGTTGGCCCACTCCACCAGGCGCTCACAGGCGGCTTGTGGCTCCGGCTCGGTCTGCAGGAGCTTCAGGATCTCAGCGGGCTTCACCGAGCGCGTCAGGCCATCGGAACACAGAAGCAGGGCGTCCCCTGGGAGCAGGTGCATTTCATCCAACTCCACCTCGACCGACTGCTCGATCCCTAAGGCTCGGGTGACGATGTTGCGCTGAGGCGATTCCTGCGCTTCTGCCTCCGTCAGGAGGCCGCGTCGTACCTGCTCAGCGACCAGCGAGTGATCCGTGGTCAGGGACTGGATTTCGTCCCCCCTGCGCAGGTACAGGCGACTATCGCCGACGTGGGCCACCGAGAGGACCTGGTCCGTAATAACGGCCGCTACCACGGTCGTCCCCATGCCCGCCTGATCCGGATTGGTTTTACTGGCTCCGTAGACCACTTCATTGGCAAGCCGAATGGCGCTGGCCAGACGGTTCGTCCGTGGTGAAAACTTGGGATCGTGCTCGCCGATCAGCGGAAGACCCTTATTATAACGCGCCTCGCGCATGTGTGTCTGGATCATCTCCACCGCCAGCTGGCTTGCCACCTCTCCGGCACTCCGCCCCCCCATCCCGTCGCAGACCAGAAACAATCCGAGTTCGGGGTCCGCGCACAGGCTGTCCTCATTGTGCGACCGCCTGAGTCCCACATCCGTCTTGGCCCCAAACGCAATCTCCATGGCGCCTGCCCCTTCGGTCTAGTCAGCCGGAGAGACCGTTCATGCGGGCACACACGGCTCTGCGAGTTCCCACCTGCGCTGGTATCGTTGGGCTGCGTACTGTTGCACAGTGCGGTCGGCGATCGCGCGGCAAGCCTGAGGAAGCTCGGCACGCACCGCCAGCGGCAACGCGTGAGGCTGGGTGGCATGGTGGTTCATCAGCCGCGCGAGGCTCTCGCTCTGAAAGGTTTTCCGGCCGGAGAGTTGCTCGGGAGACATCTGGCGGGCCGTGCCGAGCACCACCCTCTCTGGGTCCTCGATGAAGCGGCCATGCCGCCCCCGAGCGTGAAGTCTACCGCTCGGGCTAGGGTAGTCAAAAGGTCTGGACAAGTCAATGTTTAGAGAAATACCGGAGTGCAAGCCGATGCCGGACAAACCGAGACCTTTCAAGAAACCGAACACAGCGACCGACACCTGACGAGAGTACAGAGAAAACAGTCTGGCCTCTCCGAATGTGTTCCCCATTCAGCGATAGTTCTTGCGACATTTTGCCCTAGTTCGCTATACTGGACATCGATGTTTCCCGCTGGTTCGTCAACGGCTTAGCCTGGGGATTGAACTGGGGTTAGACTGGGGACATCTCAGACTGGGGACATCATGGTCCACCGGAGACTTGACGACGCGCAGGCTCGGTCCCATCTGTGTCATGACTCCACGGAGCCCTCTCTTCACCAGGGTTTCTTGCGAACACCGGACCGCTTGGGTACCTGCTCGGCCCCTCGGAGCGTAGTGCCGAAGACGCTACACCTAGATCGCATTTCCATATAAACGCCGAACGAGTCAAGGGATGACCTCACGGAGGAACCGATGGCATTTCACGCCTCTCGATTGATTCTGGCAGCATCGTTGGGCTGCGGGGTACTGTGCCTGCCGGGGCCCGCGCGCGCGGCGGACGAGGCCCAGCTCGCCGAGGTCCTTGTGAAGCTCTACAAGGCCGGCCGCACAGTGGTGTCGGAGCATCAGGCAGTGATCAACGATGCAAGCAAAGGCGACAAGGGATTCACGCCAGCGTATTTTGTGGAGCGCCTCACTGACAAGTTCAGAGACCAGACGAAGATCGATCTCAGACAGCCGCCCGAGAGCGCCCAGGCCAGGCTCCTGCTCACGCTGGTGGAATCGGGCCGAGAAGTCGTCGCAGAGGCGCAGCCTGTGATTAACAAACAAGGAGTGGCGTTCAAGGGGTTTCTGCCCGCGGTGTGGGCCCGCAAGACCGGCGAGCGATTTACGCACAAGACGGGGCTTCGACTGAAACTGACTGCGTCGGTCTGGCGGTATGCTGGAAACAGACCAGACGAGTTTGAAGCCGACGCGCTCAGGATCTTGGCCGATCCGGGCTATCCCAAGGGCAAGGAGTACAGCAAGACGGTGATGATGAACGGGCGACCCGTGTATCGGACGCTCACGCCCGAGTATGCCGCCGCCTCCTGTCTAGCCTGCCATGGTCAGCCAAAGGGCGAGCGGGACATCACCGGGGGGAAGAAAGAAGGCTACAGGGAAGGAGATCTTGCCGGAGCCATCAGCCTCATGATCCCGGTCCGCTGACTGCGGACCCTGCCGTGCGAATCGGCGAGCGATGAGGGACGGCCGGGGTCAGGCGTAGGGCTCGGAGGGAACGAGTGGACGGCCAAATCAAGGAGCGTGGAAGGAGGCGAACGGACGATGAGCAAGATTGTGGTGGTGGATGACTCTTATGCAGACCTTCAGTTAATCGAAGGCTTTCTTAAATCGGGCCATCACACTGTGGTGTCATACATGAATGCGGAGAATCTGGAGGACAAGGTGGCTGCCGAGCGACCGGATCTCGTGATTCTAGACGTGATCATGCCCGGCCGGAACGGCTTCCAGGCTTGCCGGGATCTGAAGAGCGACGCGCGGTCCAAGGACATTCCCGTGGTGCTCTGTACCTCGAAGGGCCAGGAGAGCGACAAGTTCTGGGGAAAGCAGCAGGGGGCCAACGGATATGTCGTCAAGCCCTTCAAGGCGGAAGAGCTGCTGGCAGCCGTGCAGAAGGCGCTCGGGTAGCCTCGAGCTCGCGACGCGCAGAGAGGACAACGATGCCAGAGATGCCGGGGATGATGGATCAGAATCTCGAGGTGCCGGGTTCTGCGCCGCTTCCCGACTCGGTCGCGGAACCTGCCGCCCGCATGTGCGTCATCAGTTTATCAGGCGAGCTCTTTGCCATCGACCTGCGACACGTCCGGGAGGTGTTCGAGGTGGAGTCGGTCACCCCCGTACCTGGCATGCCGAGCGCGTTGGTAGGGGTCACCAATCTCCGAGGTGTCGTCATGCCGCTCGTGGATCTTCGCCGGATGTTGAATCTTCCCATGACTGATGTGCTCCCCGGCTTCGCGGTCGTGATTCGTCACGGTCCGCACCAAGTGGGCGTGCTCGTGGATCGAGTCCCTGAAATCCGGAGTGCTCAGAGGACGGAATTTCTTCCGCCGCCAACAGGGACGTCGGGCGTGCCGAAATCCGTGGTGTCCGCGGTCATGAAGGTTGAAGACCGCCTCAGTGGTGTCGTGGAAGTGCCGAAATTGATGGCCTATACGGAAGCGGGGGACACTGAATGAGCGGGACGAGCGGCGATAGTGGAGCCGCCCCGGGGCCGGAGCCCCGCGTGGCAAGGAGGAATTGTCATGGGAATTCGTGACCTGGGCAGGTGGTTGAGTGATCTGAAAACACTCACGAAGCTGATGCTGGGGTTTACGGCGGTGGCCATCGTCATCGTGGCGGTGGGCCTGGTGGGAGTGGTGGGGTTGCGACAGGTCGGCGAGCGGCTTCGCCTCGTGTATGAGACCTCCACGCTCGCGCTCGCCAATCTAGGAACCGCCAGCAGTAACCTTGGACTGTACCATGGGACGCTCCTGGAGGCCGGCCGCTTGACCGCGAAAGTGGATTTCGATGAGGCGGTCCAGCCTCTGGCTGAACTGAAAAACCGGGTACAGGGGCCCCTGAAGGCTTATGCCGGTGGTCAGATGCGCGTGTCAAAGGGCGGTCGCGACGAAGCCAAGGATTACCAGAGCCTAGCCGCCGCACTCGATGCGTATTTTGCCGCGGCCGAGGGCGCAGTCGGCGCCTATGCGGACAGTTACTCGCCCGCCCTGACCGAAGAGCAGCGGGGGTTGATGAGGGAGTTGGGTGGGCTCGCGCTCTCGGTGGATGTAGCGGGCAAGTATGCCATCGCCACCGCCCGCCTCGACGAACTGCTGAACACGGTGCGCGACGTGGCGAAAGACCAGAACGAGGCCGGCCAGGCCGAGGCCACGGCCCGGACCAAGGCAATGGTAATAGGGATCATCGTCGCCATCCTCTTCGGGGTCAGCATCGGGTACCTGCTGGCGCGGTTCTTTTCGAGAGGGGTCACCCACATCGCACAGGTCGCCAAGCAGGCGGCCGGCGGCCACCTGCAAGCGCGTGCCAGGCTGTCGGGCAGGGATGAGCTGGGCCAGATGGCGGGCGCGTTCAATACCATGCTCGATCGAATCACAACCCTGGTCCAGACCGAAGAAGAGCGTGATGCGCTGCAGCGGCGCCTGATGGACTTTCTCGTCCTCGTCTCGGAGGTCAGCAAAGGGGATCTGGGCAAGCGGGGAGCCGTCACGGCGGACATGTTCGGCAACCTCGCCGACGCCTTCAACCTCATGCTGGAGCGGTTTGGCCACTTGATGCGCCAGGTCCGTGAGGCGGCGGACCGCGTTGCCGGTTCGGCGGGCTCGCTGCGGTCGACGGCCAGCCAGCTTGCCGATACGTCCCAGCACCAGGCCAAGGAAGCCGTGCGCACCTTGACCGCCGTCGAAGGTCTGACGACATCCATGCGTCAAGTTGCGCAGTCGGCTGGATTCTCGTCTGAAATCGCCCAGCAGACGTTGGTCGCCACCGAGAAAGGCCGAGAAGCCGTGCAGGAAACCGTGCACGATATGCAGAGCATCAGGGCCGCCGTGCAGCGGATGTCGAAGCAGGTCAAGGGGCTTGGGGATCGATCCCTGGAGATCTCCCAGATCGTGTCCACGATCAGGGAGATTGCCTCCCAAACGAACCTCCTGGCCTTGAACGCCGCGATCGAGGCGGCGGGAGCCGGAGAGGCGGGAGCACGTTTCGCCGTCGTCGCGGACCAGGTGCGAAAGCTGGCGGAGAACTCCTCGCAGGCCACGCGCGAGATCGGCGAACTTGTGAAGGTGATCCAAACGGAAACCCAAGACGCAGTGATCGCCATGGAGCATGAAACGCAGGCGGTCGAGGCCGGATCGGCCTCGGCGCTCCGGACAGGCGATGTGTTCCGCGAGATTTCTGACATCGCCAAGCGGTCCGCGGAGCTGGCCCAAGAGATCGCCCGGGCGTCTTTGGAGGAGACGACAGCAACCGAGTCAGTCGGCACCTCCATCAAGGACTTCAGTCACGGCGCGCTCACGACCCAGCGGGCCGCCGATCAAACTCGCCTCACGGTTGAAGAGCTGGCTAAACTGGCCGAGGGCCTGACTTCATCGGTCAGCCAGTTCAAGTTGGCGTAGTCACCTCGGGGAACCTAGGGTCGGGGACGCGATGAGTTCGCAATCGGATCGGCGAGCACTGGTGGGCGTGTTCGTGGCTGAGGCCACGGAGAGCTTGAGGAAGCTGGACGCCTTCCTGGGTTCGATCGACGGACGGGCCCCGGCTGGGGACGCGATCCAGGGTCAATTTATTGCCGCGCATAACTTGAGGGGCTCAGCGGCACTGTACGGGTTTCCCGGCGTGGCTAGCCTGGCCGAGATCCTGGAAACCACGCTCGAACAAGCTGGCGAGAGGCCCCAGGCGGATTGGGCGGGCATGCTGGTGATGTTACGAGATCTCGCCTCCACGCTGCGCGCCCAAATTGAGAGGATCGGACGCACCGGGACGGAAGACACCGAGGGGGTCCGGGCCTGGCATGGCCGCCACCTCAAGACACCACCAGTCTCCCCGCAGGCCCCGTCCCCGACACAGCCAAGCTCCCTGCCGGACGCGTATCTGAATCCCGAGCTAGACGAGGACATTTGTTCGTACTTCGTCCCTGAGGCCCAGGAATATCTGGAGGCGATCGAGAAGGCCCTGCTGAAGCTCGAGAAGAATTCCAACGACGGTGCCACGATCCAACAGCTCTTCCGGACTGCGCATACTCTCAAGGGGTCGGCGTATACCGTCGGGTTCCAGTCGATCGGAGACGTGACCCATCACGTGGAAGATTTTATGTCCGCAATCCGCGATGGCCGAATGCGGGTCACTCCCGCGCTCACGGATGTTATCTTGCGGGTGGTCGACGTGGTTCGGCTCCTCATTAAGCGGGATCCCCAGCACCTTGAGCAGACCCGCCGGCACTATGCGGCCGTGCTCGAGCAGCTTCGGCGCGCGGCTCCGGAGCCTGCCACTGAGGTCGAGCCTGTGCCCGTGGTTGCGGAATCGGTCCATCACGCAGATGACAGGTTTGGTGACCGCCAAGGCGCGCACGCGGGTCCGGAGCCCGAGCGAGGCGAAGGACCGGAGGACCCGGTCATCCGGGTGAGCCGGGAGCGTCTCGAGCGGCTGCTCAACCTTGTGGGCGAGCTTGTGATCGGCCGAGGTCGGCTGGAGCAGCGTCTCGTGGTACTGGAGCAGCTCTCGAATCAGGTGCTGGTGTGCAAGGCCCGGATGCAGGAGGTCGTGCGTACCTTCGAGGAGAAGCACGCGTTCTCCATGCCTCAGGCGGATCCGGTTCCGGGTGAGCCGACCTTGTTGGAATTCCGGCTCCCCACCGACTTCACCACGCTCGAGTTCGACCAGTACGACGATATCAATATTCTAGCCCGCCGCGTCGCGGAAGTTGCTGCCGATGTGGGCGAGTCCATGTCCCAACTCAATGCCTCTATCCGGAAGGCCAGGGAGGACATGAGCCAGCTCCAGCGGCTTACGCTCGGCATACGGGATGAGATCGCCCGCGCACGTATGGTGCCGATCGGCACGCCGTTCGTCCGGTTCCGGCGCGCGGTTCGCGAGATGGCTCGCGCGGCCGGCAAGGACGTGGACCTGATCACCTCCGGTGAGCACACCGAAGTCGACACGGGGATCGTGGAGCGACTGGTCGATCCCCTGATCCATTTGGTTCGGAACGCGGTCTTCCACGGGATCGAACAGCCCGCTGACAGAGTAGCGCGTGGGAAGAGCGCGTCCGGCACGGTGTATCTGAACGCGATCCACCGGGGGAACTCCGTGGTCATCGAGGTGGAAGATGACGGCACCGGGCTGGATGTGGAGAAGATCAAAGCGAGAGCCGTGGCGCTTGGACTGGTACGGCCGGAAATATCGGCCGGCCTGTCGGATTCAGAGGCGATCCGCTTGATCTTTCTGCCCGGCTTCTCCACCGTCCAGGACGCGGGTGATCAAGCCGGCCGCGGGGTGGGTCTGGATGTCGTCAAGCGGGCTGTCGAGGCGATGAACGGCCAGATCGACATCGAGACCGTGCCGGGCGTTGGCACGAAGTTCACGCTCATCCTTCCTCTGACACTGTTGATCTCAATCGCTCTGATGGTGCGGCTCGGCGGCGAACGCTATGCGGTACCGCTGCCCAGTATCCGCGAAGTGTTGCTGCCAGAGGCCGGGGCTCTCCAGGATGTCGAGGGTCGACCGGTGGTGCAAATAGGCGAGGAGGCCATCGAGGTGCGCTCACTCGCCGCCTTGCTGCACGTTGCGCCGTCGCCGGCCGAAGGCCCCACCCCGGTGGTGGTCGTTCGTACGCCCGCTGGCGCGCTGGGACTCAGCGTGGACGAGTTGTTGGGGCGACAGGAGATCGTCATCAAGTCATTCGGGACGCTGAAACCCTTTCGCGAATCCTGTTTTGCCGGCGCGACGATCGACCCGGAAGGCCGCGTGGTGCTCGTGCTTGACGTCGGCCGGTTGTTCGCCGATTACTCGGGCGAGGCCCCGCCCTTGTTGACGACGTCGCTTCCTGGCGGATCAGAGGAGAGGGCAGGAGGCAGCGGGGTTGGTGCGGGCCGGCCGCGTGTTCTCCTGATCGACGACTCCCTGAGTGTCAGGAAGTTTGTCGGGCGCATGCTCACGGGAGCCGGCTACGAGACCGACACGGCGATCGATGGGGAAGATGGGCTGCTCAAGGCGTCGGCCGGGTCCTACGCCCTGATCATCACGGATCTGGAGATGCCGAAACTGAACGGGTACGAGCTGATCCAATTGCTTCGTGATCGGCCGGAGACCCGCAACATTCCGATTCTCGTCATGACCACGCGCGCCGGTGACAAACACCGCCAGATGGCGCTCAGTTTAGGCGCGACTTCCTACATTGCCAAACCGGTCGAGGAGCGCGCTCTTGTTCGTGAAGTCGGCCGCTGGCTCGGCACCGTCGCGAGCGCCGGACTGTCGAGAACCCGTGCGGGCGCAAACCTTGACCAGGATGGTGTAGCGTGAGCCTCCGGGGGCGCGACCCTTCGACGGCGCTCAGGGCGGGCGGGACGTCGCCCGGTGCGAGGCGCTATCTGATCGTCACAGCCGGGCAGACCACGTGGGCGTTTCCGGCTGAAGTCACGCGCGGCATGGTACGACCTGACGAAGGCACCGCGGGTCGAGTCTTCTCGGGAGTCTCCTGCCCGGTCGTCGACTTGGCACAACACTTCGGGTTAGCGGGAGGTGGTGGGGGGTCTGAGTCGAGTGTCATCCTGTGTGGTGAAGACCACTCCCAGCATGCCTTGAAGGTGGATCGTGTGTTGGGATTCACCGATCTCGAGCGCAAAGACCTCCGACCCCTGCCACCCCACTTCACAGGGCCTGAACGAGGTTGGTTCAGTGGCCTGTTTCTGTTCAAGGATGCCCTAGCCCTGGCCGTGGACGCGAGGTGGCTGGTGAGCCACGAGGCTTTCCTCGGACCTCGAGCCCGACTGGGAACCGACGCTACCCACTCTGCCACGCCGGAGCTCATGGGACCCGTGAGCGCGGGCGGAGGAGGCGATATCAAGCCGATCGAAGAGGCGGATGATGCTGAGGAAGTCCCCTGGCAGGAGCGCTGATGTCGAGAAGGCGCTGATGGTGCTTGTGTTCTCCGTCGGCGGGCGGCGCATGGCGGTCAAAGCTGAGGAAGTGGGTGGCGTGTGGCCGTGGACTCAGGCGATGCCCGTTCCCAGTGCAACAGCGTTCGTAGGGGCCGTGCTTCGGCGCGGCGGCGACGTGCTCCCGGTCTTCGACCTGGCCGGGCGGCTGAACTTACAGGTCCAGGGACAGGCGCCCCTTTGCCTGATCGGGAAGCACCGGCTAGGTCCGTTTGCGATACGCATCGATGCCCAAATTCCGACACTGGTCACGGTGGGTCGGGACGCCTATCGGGCCGACGGCGGCTCAGAGCCCGGCGTGGAGGCGCACTGCATGATCGATGCGGAGGAACTGGCCGTCATGTCGCTCGCGACGCTGCTCCGTTCGCCACGACCCCCTTCGACGGCGACCGGGCCGGGCGACCGAGATGAGTTCGGATCCGGAGAGCCTCATGGCTAAAGTGTTATTCGCAGATGACAGCGTTGCGGTCCGCAAAGTCGCCGAGCGTCTGCTGACTTCTGCGGGACTCGAAGTGACCCTGGCGGCCAGTGGTGAAGAGGCGCTGGAGTGCTTGGCCCGAGAACGGCCCGACCTCATCATCTCCGACGTGCTGATGCAGGACACCAGCGGGTTCGACGTGTGCACGTTCGTCCGGGCTCAGGCGAGCCTAGCCAGGACGCCAGTCATGCTGGTATCGGGTGTCGTCAATGAGGAAATCCGGCGCCAGGCAGAGATCTGCCGTGCAGATGCCGTCCTGAAGAAGCCCTTCCAGGGCAACTCGCTCCAGGACCGTGTCCTGGAGCTGCTGGCTAAATCGGCCCAGCAAGAAGCCGCCGCCAAGCGGCTATTTCTCGAAAGTCAGCCCGCCGCCGCTGCAGTCGCCGCGGTCCCACCATCGGCGGGGCAACTCTATTACCTGACCGAGGAGCAACTTCAGGAATACCATCAGGCCGTCGGTCGGGTCGACGAGTTGGAAGCCATGCTCTCGGGAGAGCAGACCCGCTCGGCTGAGCTCGCGCGGCAGATGGAGCGACTGGAGGAAGTTGCCAATCGGGTCCACGAGCTGGAGGGCCTGCTTGCGATTGAACAAGCACGATCCGCAGAATTACTCGACATGGTGACGAGATTGGAGCAGGGGACGAGCCGGGTGAACGAGCGGGACCACGGGCAGTCCCAAGAGCTCGAGCGATTAGGGCAGGCAGAACAGAAAGTGAAGGAGTTGGAGGCGTCCCTAGACCGGGCGGAAGAGAACTCTGCCCGGTTGCTGGAACGGGTGGACATGATTGAGGGCGCCTTCGCCCAGGCGAATGCGCGGGTCGAGGAGATGGCAAGGGCCCTGACCGAGATCGCTCGTCTCGCCGACCGGGCCGGCAAATCGGTGCTTCCAATTCGCACGGAATGAGCGTATTGTAAACACGACGATTTTGACCGGGGCGACCGTAATGGCGGGCGATGGATCGCAAGACGAATTCCTGGCCGAGGTCATGGCCCTCTTCGCCCAGGAGGCCGGAGAATGGCTCGGGCAGCTCCGAACGGCGCTTCAGGAGCTGGAGGGTGAACCACATCCGGCGCGGGATCCGAAGCGCTTCGAGGTCATGCACCGTGCGCTCACGAATCTCGTGGGGTCGGCGGCCACGGTCGAACTCCCGGTCATCGAACAACTGACGTTAACCTTACTGGAGCACTTGCGGACCCTGCGCGACCAGGGGGTTGCCTCGTCACCAGACCAGGTCGCGGCTGTCCATGACGGTCTCGACTCGCTCGAGAGATCCATCCAGAATCTACCTCTGCCAGCTTCGATCGGTCTCCCAGAAGAGCCGACGCTCGTCGTGCCTGGGTCATCTGCCAACGGCCAGGACTCGGCTGACGTCTCAGCCACCCCCACGATTCTGGATGCCCTCCTGGATCTGAAGCGGTGCCGCGCGATTTTAGGTGCATCGGCAAGGCCGGTACTGGAGACTGTCATTCGGAGGCTGCAGGTGAATTCGAACGGGAATCCTGCACGACTGGACCACGGCCATGTCGTGCGCATCCTCCGAGAGATGGAGCGGATTGATGAGCAGTTTCTGGTCGAAATGCAGCAACTCTGGCCAACGATCTCCCAGATTTTCGCGGGGCTCAAACAAGGCAGCACAGTCGAGGCGGACGGACACGTCCGATTGTTGCTCCAGCAAATTCAGTGCCTGTGTGAAACAGCCTCCGCGGTCGAGGCGACCTCCATCGTGTCCTTCCTGAAGGGATTCGAGAAGTTTGTCACCATTGTGGCTCACCGGCGAGTGGCCCTGCTCCCGCAACGATACGAGGCGGTTGGATCGCGCCTCGCCGCGATCCTCCCCATGGTGCACCAATGGGTCGACCTGGGGCGGACCGAGCGGCAGTCCATCCAGCAGATCTTGCCATCCCTCGTTCCCCCTCCCTCGTCCTAGGAAGCTGAGTGTTCGGTGTAACAGAGCCGACTCAAGTTTTTTTTAGTCGAGCAGGCTCGGCACGGGATTTGATTGTAGATGGCCGCCTCTCCCTGTGTTATGCACCGCTCCCCAGGATATAGGGGGATAGACTCCGCGTTACACCTAGAGTCGTGAAGACATTGAAAACATAGTGAATGTGTCGCCTAAAAATTGTGCAGATTGCTACAATAGGCGGATTGTCTGATCGGTGAAAGTTGATTCACAAGGTTATCAACATGCCTTCCACAGTTTTTGTGGACAGGAATTTTAGCTCTGTTTCAGGACCGAACAGCTTCCGCGCGAGGAGAGGCAGATTTCCAATGAGAGTGAGCGTGTCGCGTCGCACGAGGGCCCATCATGACCAGCGCACGATCCCTAACCGCCTGCGCACGATCCTCACGCTTACAGCCAACCTTGCATGCCCAAGATCATTACCGCACAACGACTAAGCGGTGAAGCCGACAAGGCGCGGGAGTATGTGAAAGTTCACATACTCTTTCCCTCAGGTCTGCTCGGGCTCGTGTTGATGGTGGCCGGAGTCAGTGCCTTGATCTATCAGTTCGTGGTGGACACCTACGGTTGGCGCACATTCGTCGGAAGCACGGGGTTAGTGCTGCTGGGGGGACTGCTCGGGTGGGCCCAGACACGCTATCATCGCTACCTGCTCGAAGTCTACCCCGGCTATTTCGCGAGTCGCATGCGGGTGTTCTCGCGGGCTAGCCACAAGCGAATGAAGAAAGATGCGGCAAGTCCACCGCTTGAACATCCGGGACGACGTCTCGTGCCGATCGGCTACCTGGCGGGAGTGGTGCTGCTCGTGAGCGCGTCGGGTGCCATATGGAGGGACGGTCATGTCGAGGGGGTGGGAGCCTTCGTGCTTCCGTGGGCGGGATTTTTCTGGGCCAAAATGTTCTTCTGGCGAGGCGTGATCACGCCGGGCAAATAAGATGCCAGACGGACCGTCACCGAAAAAGAATTATTTTTTCCCCTTCCCCGGTGACTGCTTCATCGTGCGCTGGGCCTTCTCAAGAGCCCGGACGCGCTGCTCCAGCTCACGCACCTGCCGGCGCAGCTCAGGCAAGCGGGGAATGACGGCCTGCGATTTGACCCAGACCTCGTGGGGCATCACGGGTGCGCCCGAGACGATCTGTCCGGGCGGCACATTGCGGTTGACGCCGGACCGGGCCGCGATCATGGCACGATCGCCGATCTGGAGATGATCGGAGAGCCCCGCCTGGCCTCCGACCATGACGTGGCGCCCCAGCGTGGTGCTGCCTGCAATCCCGACTTGCGCGACGAGAATGCAGTCCTCGCCGACCACGACATTGTGCGCGACCTGCACGAGGTTGTCCACTTTGGTGCCCCGACAGACCACGGTCCGGCCGAAGGTAGCCCGGTCCACGGTCACGTTTGCGCCCAGTTCCACGTCGTCTTCAATGACCACGATCCCGACCTGGGGAATCTTTTGATGCCGGCCTTCATGCTGGACGAAGCCGAACCCGTCGCTGCCGATCACGGTGCCGCTGTGAATGATGACCCGTCGTCCGATGACGCACTGTTCCCTGACCGTGACGTTAGGGTAGAGGATGCTGTCGTCGCCCACGACGGCATCATCTCCGATGAAGACCCCTGGGTAGAGCGTGACCCGTGCTCCGATGGAGACCCGATCGCCCAGGGTCACCTGCGGCCAGATGGAGGGATCCGGCCCGATGTGCACCTCGGCGCCCTGAACGACCTGCGCTGCGATGCCGCGTGAACGGTAGGGTGCAGTAAAGAACTGCTGCACCGCGCGCGCAAAGGCATAGGCTGGGTGAGGGACCACGATCTGTGGGCGCTGCAGGTCCGGGATGGGGCGGCCGACGACATAGGCGGCAGCTCCGGCGCTTCGCGCTGCCGCGACGAATCGGTCCGACGCGATGTAGGCGAGATCGCCCGCTCCTGCCTCGTCCAGATTCGACACACCGGTGATGAGGGCGTCGCCCCCGCCGACGAGCGTGCCGCCCACGGCGCGAGAAATTTCCTCCAGACGGAAGGCGCGGGGGGCCTGAGGGGGGGACATGCCGGTGCTATCCCTTTTTTCTGGCGGGGGATCGTTTCGCGGGCTGCTTGGCTGTCCGGCTCGGAGTGGAGGGCTTCAATCGACCTTCCACATAGGCGACCACATCGGCCACGGTGACGAGCCCTTGGAGATCTTCATCGGGAATTTGGATATCGAAAGCTTCTTCGATTCTGAACAACAACTCGATCGTGGCCATGGAATCCAGGCCAAGGTCGTCGCGGAGGGAATGCTCCAGGCCGATGGTCGTGACATCCCGCTTCAGGTACTCCGCGAGGGCGGTCCGGATGCGTGTGGCGATCTTCGACTCAGTAGTCATTCGCGCTCCGAATCAGGTTGGATGGTGAGGTTATCGGGCTCATGAGCCCCGCGTGATCCGCAATCCGACTCGACTGGCCGCACGGCCTCACCGCACGAACCTCTTGAACACCACCGCCGCATTATTGCTGCCGAACCCGAACGCATTCAGCAGGGCGATCCGGATTGCTCGCTGCTGCGCCTTCGCCGAGATCCCGCGCAGCCTGCAAGCCGGATCAGGTTCGTCGTAATTGATTGTGGGGTGGACCTGTCCGGTCTCGAAGGCCAGCGCGCAGGCGATCGCCCCGATCGCTCCAGCCGCTCCCAGGGTATGGCCGACCATAGATTTGGTGGCATTGACCACGATGTGATCCGCCCGGTCCTTGAACACCTGCCGGATGGCTTTGACCTCTACCGCATCGCCAATTTGGGTGGATGTCGCATGGGCATTGATATAATCCACCCGGCTGGGTGGCACCCCGGCGTCGCGGAGCGCGAGCGACATGGTCGTGGCCACTTCAGCGCCGTCCTCACGAGGAATCACCATATGATAGGCCTCGCTGGTCGCCGCATAGCCGGCCACTTCTCCGTAGATGCGAGCCTTGCGTTTCCGCGCATGGGGCAGGGATTCCACGATCAGCGCGCCGGCCCCCTCACCCATGACAAACCCGTCGCGGGCCCGATCGAAAGGCCGTGAGGCCCGTTCCGGCTCTTCGTTGAACCCCGTCGACAAGGCCCGTAACGAACAGAAGCCGGCGAACACCAGGGGGGTGATGCTGGCATCCGCCCCCACCGTGATGACGACATCGGCCTGTCCGGTGCGGATGCAGGTCAGCGCCTGCCCGATGGCATGCGCGCTCGATGAGCAGGCCGTGGAGATGGTCAAGTTGGGTCCTTTGGCCCCCTGCGCCATGGCCACAATGCCTGAAGCGGAATTCAGTGTAATCGTCGGAATGAAATTCGGATGGACGCGATTCGGTCTCTGAGCCCGGTAGAGTTGAGTAATCTCTCGTTCGCCCATCACCATGCCGCCCATGCCGGCGCCAACGATCACGCCGACCCGATGCCGGTCCTCCCGATCCATCCGTAGACCGGCGTCAGCCACAGCTTCTTTGGTCGCCACGAGGGCGAACTGAGCGTAGCGGTCGACGCGCTCGGCTTGGACCGCGTCCAGATGCTGCGTTGGGTTGAAGTCGACCACCTGCCCGGCCACACGGCATCGGTAGGACTCGAGCGGAAGGTCGCCGAAGGCGCGAATGGCCGAGATGCCGGAGCGACTCTCAAGCGCCGCCTTCCAGAACTGACCCACTCCGATCCCGATCGGAGAGACGATGCCGAGACCCGTAATGACGGCCCGCGTGCTCACCGGACCTCCGTCCGCACTCTGTTCTTCGAAGGAGCCATCGGAAACGCTCTCTTTTACCGCAAGCTTTCCACGCAGTCAACTTGACTCGGCCCGATAGGCCAGCAGACGATGGACGATAGGCAATAGGCGATAGCTTTGAACGTTCTCCCAATAGCCCATAGACCCGCGCCCATCGCCTGTTCCTATTGTCGGACCTTCAGGAACAGATAGCAGCCTAACGAGAGAAACACAAGATTGGCCATCCACCCCGCCAGAAGCGGGGGGAGGTCGGCGTTGCCCGCACGTCCCACCGCGACGGCCACCGAGTGGGTGGCCCAGTACAGGAACCCGATCGCGAGGGCCTGTCCGATGCTGACGGCCATCCCGCTGCCGCGGACTCCGCTTCGCCTGAGACTGAGGGCGATCCCGACGACCACCATCACGACGCTGACGAACGGAAACGCCAACCGCGCGTGATAGTCGGTCATCACCCGGGTCACGCTGTACCCGTCTTTGCGCAATCGTTTGGCGTAGGAGCGCATATCCGGCAGCGACATTTCTTCCGATTCAGCGGAAATTAACGTGCTGAAATCCTTGGGCGTCTGAGAGAGCGCAAGCGGCCGGTTCTTGAACTCTTCCTTGAGGGGACCCTTGGCGGGGAGAAATTGGCGCTGGACGCCCTCCACCAAGATCCAGCCTGCCGGTGTGTAACGCGCTTCGGAGGCCTCGACGATCTCGGCCAGGGCGAAATCAGGACCAAGACGATAGAGGCGAATGCCGCGCAGGGTGTCGCCGTCGGGGTCCACGACTGCGATATTCATGAGGGACCGGTTTCCGATCTGGACCCACTGTCGGTCCCCCTTGAAGGCCGCCGAGGCGGGTTTTTTCTCGATCATGACGGTCTTGACATAATCCGCATGGGCCGTGGCGAGAGGGATGACGACCGCGCTGAGCGCGAACAGCACCAGGCTGACTGCAAGTGAGAAGGTCAGGAAGGGGAACGCGATTCGGTACAGGCTGATTCCGCAGCTCCGCATCGCCGTAATCTCATGCGTGCGGGAGAATAGACCCAGGCTGAGAAGCGTGGCCATCAGCACCGCCAGCGGAGCGATCTGAAACGAGATGCCAGGGGTGCGGAGCAGGAAGTACCAGAGAATGGTAACCAGTTCGACATCGTACCGCACGAACTTGCGGATCTTTTCGAAAAAATCTACGACGAGGTAGACCGTCATCAGTCCGGCGAAACACATCGTAAAGACCTTCACGTACTCGCTGAAAATATACCGGAACAGGAGGCTCATCAGGCTACCGTCGGTTGACGCGGTAGAACAGGACGACCGTGATCGCAAGGAACAGCCCGTTGGGCAGCCAGGCTCCCGCGAACGGCGTCAAAATCCGCGTGGTGACGAAGAACTCGCACAGGATGTTCAGGACATAGTACACGATGATGATCATGACCCCGACCGCGAAGCCGCCCACCCGTCCAGACCGCTTGGACACGATGCCGACGGGAACCCCCAGCATGCCGAATATCAGCGCAGCGGTGGGGAAGGCCAAATCTTTGTCGTACTCCATGAGTCGCCGCAGGGCTCCGGTATCCGTCCAATTGGTACGGTTCAGTTGCTCGATGACCGCCTCGCGTGACTGGCGCTCCTCGACTTGCGAATACTGGGTCTGCTCGAGAGGGATCGCCAAATTATAGGTGGAGAACGACGCCAGTTGGTACTGCTCGTCATCGGGAGGTTTGGTGTGAATCGTCCCGTCGAACAGCTGGATCCAGACCTGGTTGTTAGCCGCATCGTGACGCACCGCGAATTGAGTGGCTGCGATGATGCGAGCTTCATCCGGGTTGCGCTCATCAGAGATGAAGATACCGGGGGTCGGGTCGCCGTCCCGGCGGTCGGCGACATAGATGACCATCCGCGGCACCGGTTCGTTAAATGCGCCCCGATCGAGTGCCAGCGACAATTGTTCGCGAAGGAGACTCAGGGCGAGCTTCTTCAACGAAACGCTGGTCCATGGCTGGCCCCACTGGGACAGGAGCAGCGTCAGCGAGAAAACCAGGCAGGAGTAGACCAGCACGGGCGCGGCGAGGCGCAGGAGGCTCAGGCCAGCCGCCCGCATGGCGAGCAGCTCCTTGTCGTAGGAAAGTCGGCTGAACGCGGTGATCGAGGCGATGATGCCGGCGATTGGCAATGTGAGCACCAGGAACGAGGGCAGCAGGTGCGCAAACACCCTGAGCACGGCCATCAGCCCGACCCCCTTTGAAACCAGGAGTTCCACCAGGCGGAGCAATTCCTTGGTCAGCATGACAAAGCACAGGGCGGCCAGGCTGATGAAAAAGGGAGGGAGGAGTTCCGCGAAGATGTATCGATCCAGGATTTTGTGCAACAGGGCCTCGTGAACGCCCGGGAGCCAGACCGCCGCATAATAGCGGACTTACCCCGGATTGTAAACGGTGGACGGGTTCGGGCCGTGCCCGGGGAGTTGCACCTGCGGCCGACGACTGAACGGTGAACGATGGGCTTGACAAATTGCAAAAGCCTGTGCTAAAAGCTGGCCCCGAATTTCGGTGGTATGAACATGGGCGATTTTACCCGTTTTTGAGCGCCGCAGGGGGCGAAAGCCCTCTGCGGTATTTTTTTGTGCGTCTGGTCATTTGGTCGTCTCCGGCGCGGCCGGCCGGCCTCGACGGGGAGGATAGCCAGACGGTTCAGGAAAGGAGGAGGGTGTGAGAAGCAAGGGCACAGTGAAGTGGTTCAATGACCGGAAAGGGTTTGGATTCATCCGACTGGAGAGCGGCGAAGACGTCTTCGTGCATTACTCCGCGTTGCAGGGTGAGGGGTTTAAAACACTGAAGGAAGGAGAGAACGTCGAGTTCGATATCGTGCAAGGGGCCAAGGGACCTCAGGCGGCCAACGTCTTGAAGTCATAACTCGCAGCCGTGCGGTTCCCACGGGGGGGCGGTTGATCCGCGGAGTCCCCCCGTGGGACGCCCCCACCCCCCAAGAACTATCCCGCCGGGCCGTTAAGTTGTCTCACCCGCAGTATCAGTCAAGTCGCTTGTCCATTGCGCCTACCCTCGCGCCTACCTTCTTGACTCGCCCGCATAAAGCTGCTAGCTTCAACTTTCTTCCCTTGTGGTGGAGGTTCGGCCTTGCCGGTCGACAGGAAAGCGATCCTGGAGAACGCCAATCTCTTAGCCTCCCGCGGACAGCTCGAGAAGGCGATCGCGGAATTCAAGAAATTGACGGTGGGACCGTCGCCCGAGGCGACCCTCCAGAACACCATCGGTGATCTCCAGCTTAAACGTCACGCGGTGGATGAGGCGATCGAGGCCTACCTGGCCGCCGCAAACGGCTTCTGCGCCGAAGGGGCCGGGCTCAAGGCAATCGCCATCTACAAGAAAATCATCAAGCTCGATCCTCTGCGCTTCGAAGCCTACGAGCGGTTGGCCGATCTCAACGCATCGCGCGGGCTCACCAGCAGCGCTGTCTCGGACTACCTCATCCTGAGCAAACTCTACATGAAGGTCGGCAGGATACGGGACGCCCTGGAGGTGTTCCGCACCATCGCGAAGCTCGAGCCCTCCAACCTGACCGTCCGGAAACGGATCGCTGAGCTGTGCCTGCAGGAAAATCTTCGCCGCGATGCCGTCGAGGCCTACCTCCAGCTCGCCCAGGCCTATGCCGACCACAAACGCGAAGCCGAGGCGCGGGTGTCCTACGAGACGGTCTTGCGCTTGCATCCGGACAATCCTGCCGCCACCCTGGGTCTACGCCGGCTCGCCGGAATCCCCGATCTCCCCACGCCAGCAACCCCGGAGAACCCAGACCAGGAGCAGGGCCCGCCCCGGATCCGGGGGCTAGGAGCGGAGATTCTCCAGGCCAGGCTGGAGGAGGCAGCCAAGCACATCAGCGGCGGGAAGTACTTCCAGGCCGAGATGTCGTTGACCGAGCTCCTGAACAGCGAGCCTGGGAACCCCGACGTCTGCCGGCTGCTGGCCCAGCTTCACCTCCGCCGCGGCGAGTTGCCGACCGCCAAGGGCGAATTTCAGTTTCTAGCAGAGGCGGCCATGCGGGCGCATGATTACGCCCTCGCGCGAGCGATGATCGGAGATTACCTGAATGCGGATCCCGGTTGCGTGCCGCTGCTGGAGCTGCTGGGCCGGATCTATGAGATGGAGGGCGATACCCAGTCCGCAGTGGCGCAATACGGGAAGGCGTTGGAAATTCTGGTTGACCACCCGGATCCGGATGCACCGACGCTGCCCAGCGAGCTGTATGCCAAGATCCGATCGTTGGCCCCTGGCAGCCCGCTAATTCTCCGACTTGCCGCGGCTTTTGAATCCCCCGGCGCGTTCTCGGGGCGTAGGCCGGCCACGCGAGCCGAGGGGGCACCCCGCGTCGGCTCGGACCCAGGGCCGGGGCCCGGACCATCGGTCAACGGAGCCAAGACGGCAGGAACGCCGTTGGAGAGCGGGCCACAGCCCCAGGTTGAGGAGGACGGTGAGCAGCGATCACTGAGCGAGGAGGAGTGCGCAACGCGGTTCGAGCTCGGGGTAGCCTTGAGGGACATGGGGCTGTTCACGGAGGCGCTTGACGAACTTCGGCTCGCGGCAAGCGGAGAGCCGCAATTTCTGCAGGCTGGAAGGGTGATCGCGATATGCCTCAAGGAACAAGGCCTGACCCGAGAGGCGATCAAGCAACTCGAGCAACTGCTGGCCGATCCTCGCGCCCAGGGGGACCGCGCGAGCCCGGTCATTTATGACCTGGGCCTGCTCTATGAGGCCGAGGGAAGGGAGGACAGCGCACAGCAGATGTTTGCCCGGATTCCCACCTTCCAGGATGTCCCGCAGCGCCTCGAGCGGCTCCGCGGTGGCGGCCACACGACCCAGCCCTCTCACATCATCCACTAGCAATCAGGCGATCCCTCGACGGTTCGACAGGCTCACCGCAGGCGTCGCTCGGGGCAGGCTCACATGACCCGGTTCGGGGCGGGTCGGCCCTCCAGCACGGCGCGAATGTTCTCCAGACAGACCATTCCCATCCGAACCCGCGTGCCGAGCGTGGCCGAACCGAGGTGGGGCAGGGTGACCACCTGTCTGAGTTCGCGTAGGACGGGATGCAGGTCTGGTTCCCTCTCATAGACGTCCAGCCCTGCGCCCGCGATCCACCCGGCACGGACCGCCTCCACCAGTGCGGCTTCATCCACCACCGCGCCTCGAGACGTGTTGATGAGAAAGGCGGTCGGCCGCATGCGGCGGAGTTGCGCCGACCCGATCAGGTGGTGCGTGTCAGCGGTCAAGGGCACATGGAGACTGATGAAGTCCGATTGAGCCAGGACTTCTTCGAATGGGAGATGCAGCCAAGAAGGGTCGACAGACGATGCGCGGGAATCGCGCCGGGTGGCATAGCAGACCGTCATGCCGAATCCAGTCGAACGCCGTGCAACAGCCCGTCCGATCCGACCCATTCCGATGATTCCCAGTCGCTTGCCGGACACCTCCGCTCCCAGCATCTGAGTGGGCCCCCACCCTGTCCAGAGTCCCTGCCGGACCAGTGAGTCGCCCTCCGGGATCCGGCGGGCGGTGGCGAGGAGGAGTGCCCACGTCAAGTCTGCGGTCGTCTCGGTCAAGACATCGGGCGTGTTGGTGACAATCACCCCACGGGCCTGCGCCGCGTCGAGTGCGACATTGTTATAACCCACGGCATAGTTGGCGAGCACCCTCAGGTGAGGCGCTGCGGCGAGCACCTCTTCGTCGATCCGTTCCGTGAGGGTGCAGATCGCCGCCTGTGCTTGCCGGAGACCGTCGAGCAGGGCCTGTCGAGGGGGAGGACTGGTCCCCGGTGTAACGGTGAGGCGGAACCCTTCCCGGATGGCCGCCATGACCGGCTCGGGTAAGAGTTGGGCGATATAGAGGTTTGGGAGCGGTTGGGGCATCGCTGCTCGTCGGCCGCCGATCGGTTCCCGAGAGGCATCATAGCGGAACGTCGCCGTCGCCACAACCAACCCCTAGCCGTGAGGCGTCGCTCGTGCCTCGCACCTCGTCACCCTCTCCAGCTCCTTTCGCCACCTTGACTGCACGATTCGGCGTTTGCTAGACTGCTCATCCAAGTACTTGAAACATCCAAAGGTTTTCCCGCCTGATCGGCAACACGGATATATTAATTAATGAGGAACACAATGAAGAGCTGGCCGTTATTTGAGGGACAGGGAGCTGGCTGCCGGCCTTTCCCTCTGGCGCTCCGTGCCGAGGGTAATCCGGAGGAGTGGGGCGCGGGACGCGCGGCTGAAGAAGAGGTCCTGCCGCCGGCGCCGGCCGGGGTCGTCGCCAAACCGGGGAACGCTCGGGTCATGATCACCTGGGATCCCGTCCCGGACGCGATGTATTACAACCTATATTTTCTGACTTCCAAGGGTGTCCAGATCAAACCCTCCGAACTCACACGCCCGATCGCCGGCGCGTCGGATTTCAATCCTGTCATCGGCGTGAAGAAGGAAAAAGGCAATCTCATTGAAGGGGCGACGAGTCCGTATGTGCATGACGACCTTGCGAATGGCACCTGTTACCACTATGTGGTGACGGTGGTGACCCCGAACGGGGAAAGTCCGGAATCGACGGAGGTGATGGCCGTCCCTTCCCCTTACTTGGTGGGGATGATCATCGGGAAGGCCGGCGTGGACGACGGGGAGTTTAGCTCGCCGACCGGCATCGCGTTGGATGCGGACGGCAATCTCTACGTGGCCGATACCGATAACCATTCGATTCAGAAGTTTGACAAGGAAGGCAAGTTCTTGGCGCGATGGGGTGGGGAGGCAAGTACCCAGGAGGGACAGTTCTACTATCCCCGCGGGTTGGCTTGCGGCCCAGACGGCGTGGTGTACGTGGCGGACAGTGGGAACAACCGCGTCCAGAAATTCGATACGGACGGGAACTGCATGCACGCGTGGGGCAAGTTCGGCTTCGCCTGGCGCGGTGCGGACATGGGGAAATTCGACGTGCCATGGGGCGTGGCCACGGATCTGCAGGGGAACGTGTACATCTCCGATACGAGCAATGCGCGGATCCAGCGGTTTTCCGCCGAGGCGGCTCCGCTCACGAAATGGGGCCGAGACGGGAGCTTCGACGGCGGGTTTTTCTTCCCGCGCGGGGTCACGGTTGATTTCGCGGGCAATATTTTCGTCGCGGACGAGGGGAACCACCGCGTGCAAAAATTCGACGCGCGCGGCAGCTTCCTCACGAAGTGGGGGAAGGAGGGAAGTGGGCCAGGCCAGTTCAAAGCACCCTGGGGGGTCGCCTGCGATGCGCTCGGGAATGCGTACGTGGTGGACAGTGGGAATCATCGGATTCAGAAATTCGACGGTAACGGCACATTCCTCTGTGCCTGGGGCAACCGTGGGATCACCGAAGGCCAGTTGAACTTCCCGTCCGGCATCGCGGTCGACCAGGAGGGGAACATCTATGTCGTGGACAGCGGCAACAACCGCGTCCTGAAGTACATCCCAACGGAAGAGGAAATGAGCCGCCACGCTCGGGCCATTTCCCAGCAGCCCTCAGACGTGCCGGTCCCGCGCGCCGTGGTGGTCAAGCCGGGCGACACCGAAACGACCCTGAGCTGGCTCACGGTGCCGAGCGCCGTCTCGTACAACCTCTACTTCCAAACTGAGGCGGGCGTGACCGCGAAGTCAGCGACGCGGATCGATGGCATCACGAGCCCCTTCGTACACACGGGGCTGACCAACGATCAACCGTACTATTATGCGCTCAGCGCCGTGGACGAGAGTGGACGCGAGAGTGGCCTGTCGGAAGTAGTCACGGCCACGCCGGTGCTCATCGATATGACGGCACCGCAGAGCGCCTATATGGTCATCAACCATGGCGCCTTTATGACGAACTCGCCGGATGTGGTTGCGACGATCTCGGCCAATGATATGGATACCGGTGTGGCGGCGTACTGGATTTCGGAGAATCCGGTCGCACCGACGGCCGGTCTGCCGGACTGGGTGGAGGTCACACCCGCGAACAAATTCGGTGCCAGCATCCCCTTTACGCTGTCGCCGGGCGACGGCCAGAAGACCGTCTACGTCTGGTTCAAGGACGTCGGAAATAATATCTCGTCCCCAGCCAGCGCGTCCATTTTGGTCAACACGTCAGGGTACCTCTGCGTATCAAGATGGGGCAAGGCCGGTCGCGGCGCCTCTCTCCTGCATGGCGGCGAATTTATGACCCCTTTGTACGGGCTGGCGGTCAATCAACAGGGATCATTGTTCGTCGTGGACAACGGCAACAACCGAATCCAGAAGTTCGACAACAACGGGACTTTCATAATTCTGTGGGGCAGCTTCGGAGCGGCTAACGGCAATTTCCACAACCCGACCGGGATCGCATGTGACGCGCGGGGTGACGTGTACGTGGTGGATACGAACAACCATCGGGTCCAGAAGTTCGACGGAAAGATGGGGCACTACGTCATGAAGTTCGGCTCGCGCGGCAATGGAGAAGGCCAGTTCACTTCGCCCTGGGGGATTGCGGTCGACCGCGTGCGGGGCTACGTCTACGTTGTAGACAGCGCGAACTTCCGGGTGCAGAAGTTTGACCCGACCGGAGAGTTCATCATGCAGTGGGGCAGCTTCGGGAATCACGACGGGCAGTTCTATTTTCCACGCGGGATTGCGGTGGATCCGGCCGATGGCGCGGTGTACGTGGTCGACATGGGGAATCACCGAATTCAGAAGTTCGACACCAGTACCAACGTGCTCCCCCAGTTGCTCGCCAAATGGGGCGGATCGGCAGAGCCGGGGCACGCGAGCAGTCCGGAGGCGCAGGAGGCAGGGCAGCTTCGCTCGCCCTGGGGCATCGCCGTGGATGGGAACGGGGATGTGTTCGTGACGGATACGGGCAACCAACGCGTGCAGAAATTCGATCGTGAAGGGAATTTCATCACCCAGTGGGGAGGATTCGGTGGCGGGGATGGCCAATTCAATTTTCCGTACGGCATCGCGGTAGACCCGCGGGGCAGTATCTTCGTTGTGGATAGCGGGAACACGCGGGTTCAACAGTTCCTGCCGTCCGAGGAAGGCGGCGAGCGGCTCAAGGACGAAGCCGAAACAGCGGCGTTGGCGGACAAGACCGGCGAGACTCAGCCCCGATAGCTCGTGACGCGCCTGCGGCGAGCCAAGTCGAGCCGTGATGCGTGAATCGCGCAGGGTGCTGACTATGAGGGACATCGCAATCAGCGGGGAATCGGATGCTCGATAAGGATGTGCGAATCGGTCTGACCTTCGACGACGTGGTCCTCGTGCCGGCCAAGTCGGAGGTTCTACCCAGCGAGGTCGAGACGCAAACGCGCGTCTCTCGGACCATTACGATCAATATCCCGATCGTCAGCGCGGCCATGGATACGGTGACAGAGTCGCGGCTGGCGATTGCGCTAGCCCGTGAGGGCGGGGTCGGGATCATCCACCGCGTGCTGCCCCCGGCTGACCAAGTTGCGGAAGTGGACAAGGTCAAGAAGTCTGAAAGCGGGATGATTCTGGATCCCATCACGATCTCACCGGATCAGACGATTCGAGATGCGCACCTGCTCATGGCGAAGTACCGCATCTCGGGCATTCCCGTGACGAAGGAAGGGAAGCTGGTCGGCATCCTGACGAACCGGGATTTGCGGTTTGAAAGCCGCATGGATCTGAAGGTGTCCCAGGTCATGACGCGTGAGAAACTGGTGACTGCTCCGGAGGGCACCAGTCTGGAGAAAGCCCGGGAGATCCTGCACGAATACCGGATCGAGAAGCTTCCGGTGGTGAACAAGCAGTTTGAGCTCAAAGGTCTGATCACGATCAAAGACATTGAAAAGCGGATCAAGTATCCGCAGGCCTGCAAGGACACGCATGGTCGCCTGCGGGTAGGGGCGGCGGTTGGGGTCGGGGTGGATGCCGAGCATCGCGTGGCATTGCTGGCGAAGGCTGGCGTGGATCTCGTCGTCGTCGATACGGCCCACGGACACGCGCGGAGCGTGCTGGAAACGGTTAAGCTCATTAAGCAGAAGTATCCGGAGCTGGACATCGTCGCCGGCAACATCGGTACCGCTGCCGCGGCCAGAGATCTGGTCAAGGCAGGGGCGGATGCGGTCAAGGTCGGGGTTGGGCCTGGGTCCATCTGCACCACCCGAGTCGTCTCGGGTGCGGGCATGCCCCAGCTGACCGCCATCGCCGATTGCGCGGCCGCCGTGGCTGGCAGCGGCGTTCCCGTCGTCGCGGATGGCGGGATCAAGTACTCCGGCGATATTACGAAGGCCCTGGCGGCAGGTGCCTCCGCCGTGATGATCGGAGGGATCCTGGCCGGCACAGAAGAATCTCCCGGGGAAACGGTGCTTTTCCAGGGGCGGACCTATAAGGTCTATCGCGGCATGGGATCGCTCGGCGCGATGGAAAAGGGCGGGAAGGACCGGTACTTTCAGGCCGGTCGGCCTGAATCCAAGCTTGTCCCGGAGGGCATTGAGGGCCGAGTGCCCTACAAGGGAACGCTGGCCGGGGTGGTCTACCAACTTGTCGGGGGAGTCAAATCCGGCATGGGATACTGCGGATGCCGGACGGTTCCCGAATTGCAGCAGAAGGCGACCTTCATCCGGCAGACTCTCGCGGGCCTCCGCGAGGGTCATGTTCATGATGTCATCATCACCAAGGAAGCGCCCAACTACCGCACCGATTGGGTGGAGAGCTAATAGCGAATGGCGTATGGCGGATGGCGAATAGCGAATAGCAAGAGCATCGAGCTTTCACTCTCCTGACCCATCGACAATCTGTTCTTCCCTACGGCCATCAGCTATAGGCCATTAGCTCCTCGCTGAGAATGGAACTCTGGCACGATCGCATCCTGATCCTCGATTTCGGATCTCAATACACGCAGCTCATCGCCCGCCGCATCCGAGAAGCCCAAGTCTATTCGCAGATTCTTCCCTGCTCGACTCCTCTCGCCACCGTTCTGGCCTATCGACCAAAAGGCGTCATTCTGTCCGGGGGGCCGGCGAGCGTCTATGACCGAAAAGCTCCGCTTGTGTCGGCCACACTCCTAGAGCAAGACCTGCCCATCCTGGGCATCTGCTACGGGATGCAGTTGATCACGCACCTCCTGGATGGCGAGGTGGCCAAGGCGACGCGCCGGGAATATGGTCGCGCGGACCTGTTCATCGACGATCGTTCCGATTTATTCAAAGGAGTCGGCGAGGGACCGGCGGCTACCGTGTGGATGTCCCACGGCGACCGAATCGAGCGGATGCCGAAGGGATTCCGTTCGATAGCCCATACTGGGAACTCGCCCGTCGCGGCCATGAAGCGGGTGGAGGGCAGCCGGCGCATCTACTGCCTGCAGTTCCATCCGGAGGTGGCGCATACCGTCGAGGGAACCCAGATCCTCCGCAACTTCGTCTATGACATCTGCGGCTGCAAGCCCACCTGGACGATGCAGTCCTATGTGGACACGGCGGTGCGCCAGATTCGCGAGGACGTCGGCAAGGGCCGAGTGATTTGCGCGCTCAGCGGTGGAGTTGATTCATCGGTCGCCGCCGTGCTGGCGCACCGGGCGATCGGACCCAAACTGACCTGCGTGTTCGTGGACAACGGTGTGCTCAGGGCCGGAGAGGGTGAGCAGGTTCAGCTCACCTTTGCCTCTCACTTCAAGCTCAACCTGCGATTCCTCGACCGATCAGCGCAGTTCCTCGCGGCGTTGAGACACGTCACCGATCCGGAGCGGAAACGCAAGATCATCGGTCGGCTCTTCATCAAGAACTTCGAAGCTGAAGCGCGCCGGCTGAAGCACGTGGACTCCCTGGTACAGGGGACGCTGTATCCGGACGTCATCGAAAGTGTCAGCTTCAAGGGACCGTCCGCGACCATCAAGACCCACCATAACGTGGGTGGTCTTCCGACCCGGATGAAGCTTCGCCTGATTGAACCGCTGCGTGAGCTGTTCAAGGATGAGGTGCGGATACTGGGGAAGGAACTGGGCCTGCCGGACGACATGATCTGGCGGCAGCCCTTTCCTGGACCCGGGCTCGCAATCCGGATCCTGGGGGAGGTGACACGGGAACGACTGGCCATGCTTCGTTCCGCCGAGGCCATTGTGGAGCGGGAGATCAGGAACTCCGGACTGTATCGAGAGCTGTGGCAGGCGTTTGCGGTGTTGCTTCCGATCCGCACGGTGGGGGTGATGGGTGATCAGAGGACCTATGAGCATGTCGTAGCCGTCCGGGCAGTCACGAGCCTGGATGGCATGACGGCCGACTGGGCGCGGCTCCCGCATGAGTTGCTGGGGACAATCTCAACCCGCATCATCAACGAGGTGACGGGGGTCAATCGAGTGGTCTACGATGTCAGCTCGAAACCACCCAGCACGATCGAGTGGGAATAAGAGTCGGGGTAGCGGGGTACGGGGTAGCGCGGTACGAGGTGGTACAGGACATGAAAAAGAAGACCCAATGGGCTGAAGCCGGGGTTGAACCCAACCTCGGACCCCGCACCTCGCACCTCGAACCGAGGCCCGCCGTTCGTCTGCAGAAAGTCATTGCCGATTCGGGGCTTTCGTCGCGGCGGAAGGCGGAGGAGATGATCACGGCTGGGCGGGTCACGGTCAACGGCCGAGTCGTGCGTGAGCTCGGCACCAAGGTAGATCCCGCGCGAGACCACGTGAAGGTGGACGGGCGGCACCTCAAGCCCGTCCCCCCGCACGTCTTCGTCATGCTCAACAAGCCCAAAGGGTGTGTGTCATCGCTGAGCGATCCCGCCGGCCGGCCGACGATCACCGATCTCCTGAGCGGGGTTCGACTGCGGGTCTTCCCGGTCGGCCGGCTGGATTTCGACAGCGAAGGATTACTGCTGCTCACCAATGATGGCGCACTGGCTCAGGCACTGCTCCATCCCCGCTACCACGTGGCCAAAACCTATGCGATCAAGGTCAAGGGCGTGCTCAGCGAGGATGAGATCGCGAGCCTCGAGCGCGGAGTTCTTCTCGAGGATGGCCCGACCGGGAAGGCCATCGTGAAGAAAGGCGGCAAAGCGGAGAAAAATTCCTGGCTCGAGATCACGATCTTTGAGGGGCGCAAGCATCAGGTCAAGCGCATGTTGGAAGCCGTCGGTCACCCGGTCCTGAAGCTAACCCGAGTCCGATTTGGTCCGCTCGCCCTGGGGGATCTTCCTGCCGGTCGGTACCGCCATCTGACGGACCGGGAGGCGAACGCGCTTCGCGCAATGGTACGCGCGAAGCGCGAGGCACGGGGCACGAGACCCGAGGCGCGAGGTAGGGGGAAGGAGAGTACGCCAAGCCGTCTTCCCCGTAGTCTGGCGCCCCTTGCCACGAGCCTGGCGCAGCCCGCCTATAGCCTCGCGCCCGTCGCCTCTCGCCTGCCGCGGAGGGGAGCATGCTAAGCCGGACGCACACCTGCGGCGAACTGACCAAGGCGCATGTGGGGCGGTCCGTGGTATTGACCGGGTGGGTCCAGGGCAGGCGGGACCACGGCAGCGTGCTGTTCATCGACCTGCGCGACCGGTACGGAACCACTCAGATCGTCTTCAATGCCGAGCGCAATGCTCAGGCCCACAAAAAGGCCGAAGAGCTGCGCGGCGAGTACGTCGTTGCGGTGTCCGGCACCGTGATGCTGAGACCCGACGGCGCGGCCAACCCGGAATTAGCGACGGGCGAGATCGAAGTGATGGCGCAGACGGTCGAGGTCCTGAACGAGGCACAGACTCCACCGTTCCTGATCGAGGACGAGGTGGAGGTGACCGAAGCGCTTCGGCTGAAATACCGTTATCTGGACCTCCGGCGTCCGAAGATGCAGCGGCTGCTGCGCCTCCGGCACGAGGTGACCCAGGCGGTCCGCTCATTCCTCAACGCGAGCGGGTTTCTCGAAATCGAGACCCCGATGCTCACAAAGAGCACGCCGGAAGGCGCCCGGGATTATCTGGTTCCCAGCCGGGTGAATCCCGGCCACTTTTACGCGCTGCCCCAATCGCCGCAGCTCTTCAAGCAGATCCTCATGGTTGGTGGGGCGGACCGCTACTACCAGATCGCGCGCTGCTTTCGGGACGAAGACCTCAGGTTCGATCGGCAACCGGAATTCACCCAGATTGACATGGAAATGTCCTTCGTAGATCGGGACCAGGTTCTGTCGCTCGTCGAGCAGATGATCTGCCGGGTGTTCAGGGAAGTCGGCCAGATCGAGCTGCCGGTGCCGTTTCCCCGCATGAGTTATGCTGAGGCGATGGGACGTTACGGATCGGACAAACCGGACCTGCGGTTCGAAATGCCGCTCTATGACGTGACCGCCTTCGCCGCGACGAGTGAGTTCAAAGTGTTTCGGGAGGCTGCCACAAAAGGAAAGATCGTCAAGGCCCTCGTTGTGAAAGGCGGGGGGATGATCACGAGAAGTCGTGTGGATGCGCTGGGAGATACGGCGAGGAGTTTCGGGGCCAAGGGGTTGGCATGGCTCAAGATTACGGCAGATGGACAGTTAGATTCTGTGATCGCCAAATTTCTCGATGCCAAGGCATTTGCCTCTGCCCTGCCCGAGGCCGAACCGGGGGATTTGATTCTGTTCGGTGCCGATAAGTCGCCTATCGTTCACGACGTACTTGGCCGTCTCCGTCTCCTGCTGGGGGACGAGCTGAACCTCGTAGATCACAAAGTCTGGCGACCAGTCTGGGTCGTAGACTTTCCCATGTTCGAGTACGATGCCGGCGAAAAACGGCAGGTCGCGATGCACCATCCGTTTACAGCACCACGGGATGAGGACCTCCCCTTGCTCGAAACCGACCCGTCGCGGGTCCTGGCCAAGGCCTACGACCTGGTCCTGAACGGCAACGAGCTGGGCGGCGGGAGCATCCGAAACCACCGTCGGGAGGTGCAGAGCAAGCTCTTTGACCTCCTCGGCATCGGCAAGGATGAGGCCTCGTCTAAGTTTGGTTTTCTGCTCGAAGCGTTAGAGTACGGCGCGCCTCCGCACGGCGGGATCGCCTTCGGCCTCGACCGCCTGGTGATGCTGCTCGGCAGAGCGGAATCCATCCGCGATGTGATCGCATTTCCGAAGACCCAGAAGGCCCAGTGCCCGATGACCGACGCGCCTTCTCCAGTCAGTCCTGACCAGTTGAAGGAACTGAGAATTAAACTCGACCCGCTCGAATAGCAGCCGTGCTGCTCCATGAGAGGACGATCATGATGTCTGGTGCGTGGCCCTGTGCTCTCCTTTCCATCACGATCAGCCGTTTACTCGGATGGGTCTTCTTCTGCGCAATGGTCACTGGCTCGGCCGGCCACGCGGGAGAGAGCCGCGAACTTGGCAAGGCCGTCTTCGCCGGCGGCTGCTTCTGGTGCATGGAGGAAGCCTTCGAGGGCGTGGAGGGTGTGGTCTCGGTGACGTCAGGCTATACGGGCGGACACGTCGCCAACCCGAGCTACGAGCAAGTCTCGGCAGGGATCACCGGGCATGCCGAGTCGGTGGAAGTCGTCTTCGACCCCACCAAAGTCAGCTACGGCCAGCTCCTGAAGGTCTTCTGGCGCAATATCGACCCTACCACCCCGGATCAACAGTTTTGTGATCACGGAGCACAGTACCGTTCCGCGATCTTTTACCAGGACGAACAGCAAAAACGGCTTGCGGAGGAATCGAAGCGGGCGGTGGAGCAATCCAAGCCGTTCAAGGCACCGATTGTGACTCAGATCGTCCCAGCCTCGGCCTTTTATGCGGCCGAGGAGTACCATCAAGACTTCTATAAGAAGAACCCCATCCGGTACAAGTTCTACAAATTCAACTGCGGGCGGGCCCAGCGTCTTCAGGAGCTCTGGGGCAAATCCTGACCGTCCTCACGATCGGCGGCGTGCTGCCGAGGCCTCCACGAATGGTGAGGAAATCTGTGCCATTGATCCCGGTCATCTTGCTGGCGACGGCTTGCCTGGGAGGCCACGGAGCCGCGTCCGCGCTCCAGGCCGGCGAACCGCAACCCGCCGCCAGTTTTGCCCTCTATGTGCTCTCGCGCGGGAAGGGGGTCCCCGAACCGGCACGCAATGTGCTCCGTGACGCGCGAGCCATGCTCGAGGAGGCGAAGCAAGAAGGCAAGGTGGTGGGTCTCAAGCAGACTCGGCTCGGCCTTGAAGGCGAGACCCGCTTGTGCGCAGAGTTTGCCGATCGCGAAGCGGCCGGCGAGATGCGGGAACGAATCGCTCGGCTGATGCAGGGCGTGGAGTTGGTGAACCTCGTCGTGGAGCCGTGCTCTGACTAGTGCCGTCAGAAGATTTTCCGCGCCCGATACGTAGAGCCCAGGGGTCTGGGGCCTGACAGCGTGACGTGAATCCCCTCTTCCTCCACACAAAGGAGAAAGGACCATGGATGCAGGAGCGAGCAAGGCGGTCGCATGTGTAGTGGCGATCATCATCGCGTTGAACCTCGGGGCCTGTGCCGAAATCACGGGCCAGCCGGCACCCCCACCGACTGTGGGTCAGGGGGACCGGGTGTCTCCTGAGGTTGGAAAAGACGTGCTGAAGGACAACGCCAGGCAGAAGCGCGAGGAGTGGAAACACAAAAGTTTTGAAGAATTCGAAGCGAAGGTCTACCGGGAGCCCTTCCAGGGCGGGAAATACATCGTGAACGGCGATACCGCGATCCTCAATAAGAAACAGCTCAAGGAATTTTTCGAGACGCAGATACAAATGGAGCCGCCAACGCGAGAAGAACTGAGAGCCCAGGGAGCCTCTCAGGTTCGCGGTCTAATCGTGAATCAAGAGAACGGTGTGGATACTGTCTGGAACAGTCTGGAAAAACTTCGGCTGACCTATTGTGTCAGTAAGACTTTCGGCAGTCGGTACGACCAAGTGGTCGCGGATATGAAGGCGGCCGGAGACGCCTGGGAGGCCGTCGCGGATGTCAATATGATCCACGTCCCCGAGCAGGACAACACGTGCACGGCCAGCAACCAGAACGTCGTCTTCGACGTCCGGCCGGTGAACGTCAACGGCCAATACTTGGCGCGCGCCTTTTTTCCTAACGAGCCGCGAGCTGACCGCAACGTGCTCATCGATGACACCGCCTTTCAATTGAACCCCAGCGAGCCCCTGAAGCTGGCCGGGATCCTGCGACACGAATTGGGCCACACCTTAGGGTTTCGGCATGAACACACGAGGCCGGATTCAGGGACCTGCTTCGAGGATAACAATTGGCGTCCATTGACAAACTACGACCCGTTCTCCGTCATGCACTACCCGCAATGCAACGGACGCGGAGATTGGAGCCTCACCTTGACGAATCTGGATAAGAATGGAGCGGCCTGTTTGTACGGGGCGGCGGAGGGTTTCCCGATTGATCCGGCCATCTGCCCCGACGCTCCGGGTGGGCCCACGCCCCCGGCCTGCGGCGTCAAGTCTGAAGCCTTCCCGAACCAACATGTGAACGCGAATGCACAAAAGGCGTACGGGCCGTTCCCGGTTGCCGCTGGGACCCTGTTCGAGGCGAAGATGATAGGGAACGCGAGCGCGGGAGACCCGGACCTCTACGTGCGCTTCGGCCAGGCTCCGACGCGGACGAGCGGGGGGTACAATTGCCGGCCATTTTTGTCCGGAGCCGAGGAATCCTGCTCGCTCGATGTTCCCACTGGGCAAAGCCAGGCCTTCGTGATGGTGCATGGCTATGCGGCCGGCAATTACAGTCTGACCGTCGTCTATACTCCGCCCGGTCACTAGCAGGATGTTGAAAACGTCCGCCAGCTTTGTTCTCGCGGCCCTCGGAGGCTCAACGTACCTTTCACCCGTTGCATCAAGAAGCGCAACGGGTCCCCGGTACGCCTCGCCTCCTCGCTTGCTGCGGCCGCGCTGGACGGCCTTTTTGAACATCCTGCGGGGGTATTTCATAGGCATCCCAGACCTTGGTGACTTGGATTTCCTCGCGTGGGAAGGAAACTTTTCAACGGGCTGATCGCGCTGTTACGACTTTCTGCGCGAAGGTGGCAACATGACCTCGATCCGTTGGGTTTCTGTGGTGAGTGTGCTGGTGGGACTGATGGGATGTGCGGCGTTCGAAGCGAAAGAGGTCACCTACTTGCGATCGGCGGAAAACCGGGCAACCCAAGAGGAGGTCACACAGCACTTGGGGGCACCGGCCCTGACCAAGACCAGCCCGGCCGGCGAGTCGATCCTGGTGTACCAGGTCAAGGAGCAGCAGCCAGGTGGCCGGTACAATGCGCCGGGGATGTGGTGTGACGAATACGTGCTCACGTTCGACAGCCAGGCCATCCTGCGCCAGTGGACGCACAAGTCCTATTTTCACGGAGGGGAGTTACAGCCGACCTATTGCGTGCCCGGCGGCGCGGATGCGAAGCTCTGACCGAGTCGTTCCACTTCCCCAGACCCCTCGTCCAAGGGCCCTGAGCGGGTGTAGAATGAAGCATACCCAGGGCCATCAGCACTGACGGGGAGGTGCACCATGAACAGGCTGGCTAAGCCCGCACTCTTGAGTCTGCTCACGCTGCTCTTGGGATGCTCGGTGGTAGTCCCGAAGGAGACGCTGTACTTGAACTCGGCGCAGGATCGGGCCACCCAAGAGGAGGTCCGGCAGCGGCTGGGACCACCGCGATCGACCGAGTCGACTCAGGGGCAGGAATCGGTGTGGGTCTATGAAGTGCGGGAACTCGAACCGGGCAGCCAGAATACCTGGGCCTCGATCGGTTCGTGGTGCGATGAATACCGGCTCACGTTTGACCAAGGCGGTATCCTCCGACACTGGACTCACCACTCGTATGTCCACCCGGGTGAAATGATGCCGGTCTCCTGCAACTCGACGGTCGGGATCGAAAAGCCAGCGTTGTGAGTTGAGCGATTCCGCATGACAGGTCATTGCCGGGGACTGCTGCTCCAGGGCTTTCATCCGCATTCTTTGATAGTCAACAACCGTTAACTGGGCAGGAGGTGACCCATGACACTCCTGGGACATTTCGCGTGGGTTGGTCTGGCGATGGCGGTGAGCGGGTGCGCGGTCTTCGAGGCCAAAGAATCTCGATATCTCCGGTCAGCCCAGGGGCAGGCGACACAGGCCGAGATTCGACAGCATCTGGGGCCCCCCTGGCGGACGGGGAGCACTCAGGCGGGTGAACCGCAGTGGGTTTATGAGGTGCGGGAAGAGGACCCCGGTAGTCGCTGGACCTCGAACGGCCTCTGGTGCGACGAGTACGTGCTCACGTTCGATCCCCAGGGCGTCCTGCGGCGCTGGACGCATCGGTCGTTCTTTCACGGCGGCGAGCTGATGCCTGACCGGTGTGAGACGGGGGTCCAGAAGGCAGGCGTGTGACAAACCCGAGTGACACCATCCGCGCCGGCGTCGCTGGCTCCAGAGCACCTCTCCGCGGTGACGTCCAGGCAGATGGAGGACAAGCAATGATCTCAGTGTGTCGGGAAGCTGGCTCCGGCCGTGTGAGGCTGAGTAAGGTGGTGGGGATCGGACTGCTCAGTCTCGCTCTGCTGGGAGTTGGGTGCAGCGTGCTGATCCCGAAGGAAACGCAGTACCTGCGATCGGCCAAGAATCGGGCCACCCAGGAGGAGGTTCGACAGCAACTGGGCGAACCGAAGCTGGTAGCCTCCACCAAGACTGGAGAGCCGATCTGGGTTTACCAAGTGTATCTCCAAGATCCGGGACCCGCGAATAAGTGGGGGGCGGCAGGAACCTGGTGCGACGAATACGTGCTCACCTTCGATAAGCAAGGCATCCTGCGAGACTGGACACACAAGTCCGAAGGGCACGGCGGTGAGCTGATGCCCACGTATTGCGTGGAGAATGGATTTAAGCCCCCGTCCTGATCCGTACCGATCCCACCCTCAATAGTGAGTTAGAACCAATTTAGGAGGTAGAAGGACAAGCTACAATGACCTGCGCCTTCAGCATGCCAAGCCTGTAACCAGTGGGGGACTCGATGCCGGTCGTCAATAGCATGGTGACAAATGCCTTGGAGTTGCCGGGTCAAAAAGTGACCAAGAATCTTGGCCTGGTCCGTGGAATCATCGTCCGATCGAGAAGCATCATCGGGAGCATCGGAGCGGGCATTCAGTCGCTCTTCGGGGGCGACATCACCCTGTACACCGGCATGTGCGAACAGGCCCGCCAGGACGCGTACAACCGCATGGTTGAGCATGCCAACGATCTCGGTGCAAACGCCATTATCGGTGTGCGGTACGATGCCACCGAAGTCATGGCCGGCATCACCGAGGTGCTCTGTTACGGCACGGCGGTCGTCGTGGAAAGGGAACGTGTATAAGGCAGGGAAGATGGCAAGTCTCCATTCGTGCCTGCACGTCCTCGCTGGTGAGTCAGGAACTGTGGAATAGGAGCACAAATAGGTTCCGAACACGTCGGCGATGCATCCTGGCCCACCCCTGGTTTCAGGTTTCAGCCGCCCGGTTGGAGCTCTGGAGCAGGTTCATCAGCGTCTGGCCGTCCGCTAGCCCCAATTCATAGCGCTCGACCAGAGTGGGGTGGGAATTGTTCCAGCTTTCGGTGCGATCGAGACCGAGCAAGGCGTCGATAAGTCCAACTGCCTCAGCCAGCCAACCCTCTTCCTCTTCCGGCGTGGGTGCTTGTTGCCGCTTGACCCGGCACCATTCGATCCGCCAGAGAATGTCGGAGAGGAATTTGTCCGGCGGATCTTCCATTCACACGTACTGCTTCCGGCAATCAAAGTGATCTGGCCTCAATTCCCTCGACGTCCGCGACGATCGTATGGAGACCGGAGGCGCCGGCAGGTTGGGGACGAACCAGCTCCTCGGTTTGCACCTGGCCCTTCACGTCGGTGGCGCGGACTGCCACCTGATACTTACCCGGCTGAGGAGGACGCCAGCGGTAGGTCCAGATCACCCAGGAATAGGGGGACATGGGCGTTTCCAGTTGCGCCATCTGCCAAGACTTTCCCCGGTCGAAGCTTAATTCGACCTTGCTGATCGTGTGAGGTCCCCCGAAGGCGATGCCTTTGAAGGTGTGTTCGGGACCCTGGAGCGGCTGGTAGTGCCCCGGGCTGTCGATGCGGGAGAAGATCTTGATGGTCCCGTCGTCCGTCCATCCTTTTCGCTGCCAGTAGCCTTGATAATCCCCGTTGTAGACCTCGATGCCGATAATCCATTTGACGTTCTTAATCCCATAGAGGCCGGGGACGACAAGTCGGAGCGGGAACCCATGCTCCTTGGGCAGTTTTTCGCCATTCATCAGGTACGCCAGCATGACATCATCCTGCATCGCACGCGCGAAGGGGATGCTGTCGTCATAGCCATCGGCGGCCCGAAAGACGACATCCCGGGCGGTCTCTACATCCGCCCGGGCGTCCTTCAAGAGGGCTTTGAGTGAGATCCCCCGCCATTGCGCATTGCCCAAACTGTCACCGCCGGGCAGCGTGTCGATACACATGAGCGTCGAAACCTGATCGAACGAGTCCCGGTTCAACACATCCCGCCAGCCGAGGGTCATGGGGCGGCCGACTTCTCCCGTGACCGATACGCGCCACTGCTCTACGTTCACATCTCGCGAGACATTAAACGGGGAATCCATGTAATTGACGACGTAGAACTTGTCATTGGGTGTGAAATACAGGGTTTCTCGCGGAGGCATGGCGAACATGCGGCCAAATACGCCCCCCATGGAGTCGCATCCGCCGGTCAGGCCAGCGACTAACCCCAAGCCACTCAGCTGCAGGAAGGTCCGACGGCGCAGTCTCATGGCAATCCCCTGGGTCGAAGCTCTGGGTGAGCAGTATTATACACGAGTCTCGAGTTCCGCAAGGCGAGGGCTGAGCACGATTCGACGCCGCCGTAGGGCCATCACAGGCTCTATTCGCGAGCGATCCCGCTCCGCGCGAAGGGGCGGCTGCCCCGGTGCCTCCCAAGCCAGGCGGCGTGAGCCTATCCCGCCCCCCAGTCTGCTCAGAGGGGCCCTCATCGGCTTGACACACCCCTTCTAATATAGTACTGTTAGCGGCTCTCATGGAGAGCGCTGTTCTTTGACAACTGAATAGAGCGAGCAAGGGAAGGTGTATTGAAGTGGTGGCCCTTGGATCCAATTCCACAACACACATATGAGAGTTTGATCCTGGCTCAGAACGAACGCTGGCGGCGCGCCTAACACATGCAAGTCGAACGAGAAGGCGTAGCAATACGCTTGTAGAGTGGCGAACGGGTGAGTAATACGTGGGTGACCTACCCTCGAGTGGGGAATAACCCGCCGAAAGGCGGGCTAATGCCGCGTACGCTTCCGTCCTCACGGGGACGGAAGGAAAGCTGTACCGTGGGTACGGCGCTCAAGGATGGGCTCACGTCCTATCAGCTTGTTGGTAGGGTAACGGCCTACCAAGGCTCCGACGGGTAGCTGGTCTGAGAGGACGATCAGCCACACTGGCACTGCGACACGGGCCAGACTCCTACGGGAGGCAGCAGTGAGGAATATTGCGCAATGGGCGAAAGCCTGACGCAGCGACGCCG
>Ga0187892_10000268_pt1 | contig 138682 bp, 160 predicted proteins | sample MA1701073metaG_FD_139345 | JGI IMG/M metagenome (GOLD analysis project Ga0187892, IMG submission 139345) | Bio-ooze microbial communities from a basaltic lava cave in the Kipuka Kanohina Cave System on the Island of Hawaii, USA - MA170107-3 metaG ... | reverse complement strand
CATGGCATTCATCTGGTATGCTGCTGACCATGTATCTGCACAAGGACCTAGTTCACCTAGAGGTGCATAGTGGGAAACTTTGTTTAATCCAACATAGTCTAGTGCTCCCATGTAGAGGTTTGCGTCGTTGTCATTTGGACCAAAGGCTAACGTGTAACCCCAAAGAACCCATTGTACTGAGATAAGTCCCATTACGACTAGGGTCATGCCAATGACGTTGACTGCGTTCTTTGATCTAGCTAAACCGCCATAGAAGAATGCGACACCTGGGGTCATGAATAAGACCAGAGATGTTGCAGTCAGAATCCATGCGGTATCACCAGTATCAATTCTGCAAGGAAGCATGCCTCCCTCGCCGTCGTCATACCAACATTCGTTTGCGTTTCCGGTGTAAATCCCGCTAGTGCCTACCACATAACCGTCCATTCCGTCGGTTGTTTGCTGGGCATAGGCGTGAGATAATACTCCCGTTGATGTTGCGGCAACTGCTATCACAAGCAATAGAGCATACTTGTGATTCCTGTTCTTCATTGGAGGTTTGAAAAATTGAAAATTATTTAAGGATAGGGAAGTTTCGGTCACAAAAAAAGTAAATTGTTATATAGATTTGTTTTAAGATAATAACATAAAATTGCAAAATTATGCTATGAGTAATACCACTACAGAAACAAAACTTGCCATATTTGAGACATTTAAGACAAAACATGACGAGTTAACAGGTGAGGCGCTGCGTCAGAGAGCTATAATTGTTAGCTTAGCAACTCAGAATAACCCTTCGCAGATGACAAGGACTGCAATTGCTCAAAAAATTGCTCAAGAAAACGGAACAGTTTGGAAGAATATCTACTCTGGCATATTTCGTGACTTTGATGAGATACTCATTCCGCTTGGAATTGTTGAAGAGGCAGGACGACTGCCACTGAGAAGGGGGCCAAGGGCATTACAAGAAAAAGGCATGCCTTACTATCAGCTTACAAACAGAGGTCTTTTAATTTCGGTAGCACTAGATGAAATTATTGGTAGGGAGAAGATTTTGGAGAGTTTTTTTACTCAATACCATAATACCGATAAAGAATTTGAGGGACAGATTGAAACTTTGGTAAAATTTGCTCCACGGTTTGTTTATTCTTTGTTTAGAAGTTATGTTAAGGCATATTGTGCTGGTAGAATTGACGATCTTTTACCATTTGACAAGACGCTATTTATGCGAGTATCAGATGAGACAATTTTGATTCAGAAGGAGTTTCTTGAAAGTTTTATTGTCATGCCTAAATCAGAAAAGGAAAAATCGTTGAATTTTCTTAAGAGTATCAACTAAATTTCAAATAATTTGGCAAAAATTCCCCAAACATTAAAATCCATTGTAAATACACGGCAACCTAATGGCTTCTGCTGGTTCACAGAAGATTTTTGCATCAGTAAAATCGTTTAGTCAAAGAGGGAAACTGCTATCAAAGGCAGAACTCCAGACTTTAGCAGAATCAAGAGATCTGGATGAGTTAATAACAAGAATAAAAAACACGAAATACGCTGATGCGATATCCAAGATAACAAAGCCTTTTACTGCGGCTAAAGTCGAATCTGCTCTTCGAAGTAAGCTTGCAGATATTCATTATTCAATTAGCAAAACTGCTGGCCATTCTGATGTTTTGGATGTGTATTATCTCAAATTCATCATCACCAACCTAAAGCAAATTCTGAAGGGAAAGGCACTTGGTAAATCACAAGAAGAAATTGAACCTCACCTTAACCTACATGCAGAAGAACTCATTAACCAGAGGGATATTGTTGTAAAAGCCCTAGTTTCAAAGGATCTTGAAGAAGCAGTTACAGCACTTGGTGAAATTGAGTTTGGTGAGGAAGTAGCAAAAGCAGTAGCCCTATACAATGATAATAAGAACGTGCAAATCTTTGATGTTTTTCTTGACAAAATTTTATATCAGCAGCTTGGTCGTGCAGTTAGAATCTCTAGAGACAGGGACGTGACTAGGCTAGTTGGAATGGATATTGACTTTTATAACATACTTTCAATTTTGAGGGGCAAGTTTTGGGGCCTTGATGAAGAACAGATAAAGAACCTTATTGTAACTCATACCCCAAGCATTCCACAAGATTTACTTGGAAAGATGATCTCTTCTGATTCTGTAAAGAGTGTTCTAGATGAGCTTCTAGTAACTCGCTACAGGGATTTAATACCACAAACCGAAGACAGTATTGAAGCAATAGCGCAGTTTGAGCATTCATTTGAGATGGCAACGTACAAGGCAGTAAACAGATCATTTACCAAAATGTTCAGCTTTTCAACCATTGTTGGAATCACAAAGCTTACCTCCTATGAGGTAAGAAATATTTCTGCAATTGCCTTTGCAGTTGAGCAAAAGATTGCTCCACAAACAACAATGTCAAGGCTCATAATAGAAGAACAGGAATAATCTGCAATTATATAAGGTACAAGACTCGTAAAGCCATTAATGATAAGGATTCACAAAAAGAAAACCGAGATTACTGCTGAGACATTAGTAAACACGGTTTGGGTTAGTACCTTTTTGGCCTTGATTCTTACAATTCCAGCTCTTGGCGTATTTTTGGGGATCTATTTTACTACATCGAATCTTCTAGTCGGCGCAGTAATTGGCTTTGGTTTGCACTTTGTTGCACTTGCATTTTCTGATAGAATTTCAAAACAACTTTTGAGGCTTCTCAGCTAAGAGGTGAAAAAGTGTATGATGGGAGACAGAAATTATAGAAGTACTGTTTCTAGTGCCATCGATGCATTAACAAAAGAAACAGAGATACAGCTGTCCAATCCGCAAGACAACAAGATAGTTTTTCTCTATGAGGTTGTGCGATGTTTGAGGAGATCTTATTTTGATAGGTTTGATAAGCTAGAATCGGAAAATGGGGTTTTTGGTGGCTTGTTTGAAGGCCTAATTAGAAAGCTGCCGTATGGCTCCAAAGTCGGCGAATTTGCCATAGATGAAATCAAGCTTAAAGGTCAAGCAGATATGATAGTAGACGATATTGTAATTCTCTTCAAAATGGTTTCCTCACCTCCTGAAATGCCCTTTGCATCAGATATTTTGTATCTTAATGCATGCATGTGGATTTTTAACAAGACTGATGGTGTAGTTATATACATCACAAATGATGGAAAAGAGTCATCTTTTTCAGTATTAAGAGAGAAGAAGATGTTTGAAGAGATACTGCGTCGAGTACGAGTGTTTAGCAACCTAATTGTGGAAAAAAAAGTGCCAATTCTTGAGCCGTCGCTGGAATGTTCGGGCTGCCAGTATTATGAAAAATGCTATATCAAAAAACAGGAAGGCAAACAATTTTCATTAGCAGAAATGTTTAGTATCAAAAAGTGAAACTAGGTAAAAAAAGTAAAAAAGCTAAAGAGAGCTGTTTACTCTAGTGCTTCTGGGTGACCCTTGCCGCGTAGTGCAAATAAGACTACCGCCAACGCGATGGCAACCCCGATTGCTGAGCCATATGCTGCCAATGATGCTTCTGCCATTTGCTTGGAATCTGCCTTCAGATCTTATATAACTTTTCTAAATTTTTTTTTATATAGACAAATTATCATAATTTTATTATTTTATGATACACTTGTCTTTTCCTTTAATTCGCAGAATGCCAAATCAAGCTCCTCAAGTTCATCGTTGAACAATTCCACAATTTCCTTTAACAAGAGTTTTTGTTGCTGTGCTTCCCTGCTTTCTCCTTTGATTCTGTGAATTATTTTTTCAAGTTTTGGTATTTTCTCATTTAATGTGTTGGTAAGTTCAAGTAAAAACGACTCGTAGTGTTTTAACGCATCTGCAAGTGACGAGTCAGATTTTTTCAGATTACCCGCATCGTCACTTTCTACAAAATCAGTTAGCTGCCCCCTCAAAAGACGCAGTTTGGTTTCTGCCTGAGCAAGCTTTTCTAAATTACTACCAATCAAAATTGGTGAATTATCTGCTCGCATTTCCAGTCTTCCTAACTCGTCGCTTAGATAATTGGTCATTTTTTTGACAATCTGGCCCTGTTTGTGTGCTTCTTCTTGTTGTTGCTCAACTTCACTCTTTAGCTTTTGAAGATTTGTTATCTCCCCATTGAGGGTCTTGGTAAGATCCAGTAAAAACTCTGCAGCATGAATTAGATTATTTGCAGAATACGAGCTAAGCAGCATCCTGGATCTTTGGGCTCAAAAAAAGATACTAAAGTTATGTTTGTTTAATCTAAACGATCTTAGGCCTCAAATTCAAATGAGACAATGTTTTCTTGACCACTTGTCATTGAGCTGAGATTAAAGTATGCTTCACCTTTGATGTACCATTTGATGTCGTTATTTGATAGTGCTGACCAGAATTCTGGCACATTACCTGAATTTTTTATTGTAAATGTATCGCCGATTATTTGTGGGTTGTTGCTGAGAATTGTAAAATAGTTAGAGGAGTCAACCATTCCTTCTGGTCGTTCACCAATTTGCTCAACCGTTATTCGTTTACCTCCTTCATAGAGTTCATACTTGATTACCTGCAAAATGACTGATTTGTAGTTTGGATTTGTTACCTTAAAGTCAATTTGTAGTGTTGCTTCTTGTTCAGACACTGAAAGAATTGAAAGTTTTTCGAGCTGAATTTCAAGTGGGAGTACTTGTATGGGGGAAGACGATGTTCTAACTAAACCTCCTTCAGACACATCATTGATTATCTGAGAGCCTAAAAGGGCGATAAAACCAATTATTCCTGCAAGTGCTACAGCGATCACTCCAAGCAAAATTTTAGAGTTCAACAATCAATTTTTTAATTTTGTATATCATAAATGTTAGCAATTAAATCCTTATAGAGATATTTTGATATGATAAGTGTGCAATATTTTCAAGCAGTACAAATTGGGAAGGAACGCTCAAGCAAATCACAAATGACACTTTTCAAGTTAGGCGGATTTGCAATGCTTACACTTACAACAAAAAAGAAAGACGGCCAGTTTGTTCCAGTTGGAGAAGAAGATCTTGTTGCAGTCATCAAAACAAACGATGGTTATGTCACAATTTTGGTTGATTCGGAAGGGTACACCAAAGCTCAATCAAAACCACTTGACAAAGATACCGCAATGGAAATTTTCAAAAAAGCACGAGAATCGGGGATTGAAGAATATGTTGGGAATAAAGTTGAGATCTGGACAGAACAATATCCCACTGTACAAAACGAGCTAAAGTAAGCTAGAGTATGATTTCCGTTCCAACAGGTTGACCTTTGATTGCCTTTTCTAGTGTTTGAATGTCTGCCTTTATGATGCGAGTCTTAATTTTGGAACGCTCAATTACCTTTAGTGCTACAATGTCCATGAGATCATAACCGCCGGCAACAGAGTCTTCACGTACAAGAAGGCGGCGAAGATCTTTGAGCTCTATTCGCTTGAATTTTTTTGCTTTTGGGTTTTTGTTTGGATCTGAATCGTAGATTCCATCAACGTCGGTTGCATTCAAGAACTCAGTCGCACCAACTTTTTCTGCAATAAGAGCAGCTGTGCCATTTGTACTTTGACCAGGATGAAGACCGCCTGCTATAACAATTAGACCACTGTCAACTGCGTGACGTATTTCAGTCAAAGTAGTTGGTGGGTGTGGATATGCTTTAGCCTTTAGTGCATAGATGAGGAGTCTTGCGTTTAATCTAGATACTTCAATTCCAAGCTCATCGAGTGTAGATTCGTCAGCTCCAGACGATCTTGCATGGGTAATGTAATGTCTCGCTATTTTCCCCCCGCCTGCAATAACTATAGGCTGACAAACCTTGCTTATTTTTACTAAAAACGCTGCATATTCTTTTAGTAGTTTTGTGTTATTATCTATTCCAAAGACTCTACCTGAAAGTTTGATTACTAATCGTTTTTTTGTCATTATCCTTGATCACCAAGAATCAATTCTGCTGCCATTTCAACTTTTTTTCTATGTTGAAGTGCAGTGTATATTCTCAAAATATTCATGGATTCTGCTACAGAAGACACCACTGAGATTTTGGAAAATGGGATTTCTTTTGCAGTTGATTTTGTATCATATTTGGTTATCAAAGTAATTGACTTTGTTTTTTCCTTAGAAGGTGTTAACGGCAAAGAAGAGGTTGTTGATGTATCTACATAGATTTCATTCTTGTCAACCTTTGACTTTTTTGCAATTTTTTGACGGATCTCATCTTGATCCTTTAGTTTTTTAGTAGTCATGATTTGTTCATAGACGCATTTTAGTAGTCGGCGGTTTTGATAGTCAGTTGTAATTTTCTTCGCACGCCTAAGCTCTTGCGTGTATTCTGGTAATGAAAGAATTTGTGATATAACAAATTCGTCCGTCAGCTTTGCATAATCATCTAGATTTAGCGAAGTAAAGTTAGCTTCATCATCAGCAAGTCTAAGTGCCTCAAGCATCATTACTTCTGCAGATCGCACAGTTTTATGAAAGTAAACTGCCTTGAACATCTGATATCTAGATAGAATCATGGATTCAAATGAGTAAAGAGCAGATCTGTCAAGGGCTAGCTTGTTTTTGTAGACATCAAGTGATTGAATAATTCGTTTGTGATCAATTTTTGCATGTTCAGCACCAGTAAAGTAACCATCTCGTTGTAAATAATCCATCATATCGGCACTAAGTGATCCAGAAATGATTTCATTAACAAACCTATATTTAGAATCCCCAAATGCAAGTTTAGTTATGAATTTTTTATTAAAACCTGCCTTAGATAGTATTTCACCAATTTCTGAATGTAAAATGATTTTTTTCCCAATTTCTTCGTGCGATGTTTTCTTTCTTGTCTGTAGAACCTCCTCAAAAAGATGAGAGAATGGCCCATGCCCCACATCGTGTAACAATGCGGCAAGACGAATTTCTTGGATTTTGTCTGCATTCAAAAATCCTTTTTCTTTTAGGGCTTGTGCTGCCTGGCCTGCAATGTGCATTACACCAAGCGAGTGTTCAAAACGTGAGTGTTGTGCACTAGGGTAAGTAAAATGTGCTCCTGAGAGTTGCCGTATTCTTCGCAGTCTTTGAAAGATTGGTGAGTCGATGATTTTTAGCTCAGTCTCATAGACTCGAATAAAATCATGAATTGGATCTACGATATCTAAGAAGGGTTTTGTCATAGCTTTGCTAGTTTCTTTGACAGAATCTTCATTATTGTTTGGTGGACGTGGTTTTTTGTTCTTGATGCGTCGACGATTTGCCATCCCTGTTTTTTCGCTAGGTGTTTGTATGTTTTTGAGATTTTGTTAAGAAAGATTGTGCTTTTTTCAAATTTGTCACGGTTTGCTTTTTTACGTGAAAATGACTCGCGCTGTGAGACATCAAGTACAATAACTAAATCCGCTTTTGGAAGACCATCATCTAAACCTTCAAGCCATTTTAATGAAAGGCCATTTGCTACACCATAAACAAGATTTGATTGATAGTATCTATTCATAATAAGAATGGAATTTTCTGAATGTGCCTTTTTTATTTGATCTAGTTTTTCCCATCTGTTTGCAGCCAAAAGACAATGAATTACTTGGGGCGGAAATTTTCTTTTGTCATGTAAAAACTTGTAAATCTCCTTACCAATAGGAGTAGTATAATCGGGAAAGCTAAAGATCTTTGTTTTTATCTTACTTTTTTTAAGTGCGCAGGCTAGAAGTTCAGACTGAGTTTTTTTTCCTGCCTGATCAGTTCCTTCAATCACTATAATCAATAATTGTATTGGGGTCAGTGTGATTAAAAATCCTACCAAAATTTATAACTAAAATAGCAAAATTATACAAAATGGGCATAATAAAATACATGGCAAATGAAATGACAAAAGAGATCGGCAACAAATCTAGAGAGTTTTACGAGTTTGTCCTACCACCAGTTGACATGTATCTTGATGATGATTACCTAACCGTGGTAGTAGATCTTCCCGGATTTGATAAAAAAGACATCAAGCTGACCCTGCACAAAAACATTCTATCAATTAATGCCGAAAAACATGATTCGCAGAAGAACAATACGATTTATAGGCAGCGGCCAAACATGATTGATAAAAAAATTCTATTGCCAATCAAGACAGAAGAGGGAAAAGAAGACGTTATTTCGGCAAAATTTGTTCAAGGGGTTTTGACTATAAAGATTCCAGCTTCACATCAAGGAAAGCAAATACCAATAGAATAGCTAACGATTTCTAAAAATAGCAAAGATTCCCATTATTATTAGAGAGCCGATCATTCCAGAGATCCCGGTAGTTTCGTTTGAAGAGTACAACAGTGCAGAACCAATGAAGATAGCTGAAGACAGAATACTTCCAGCTACCAATGTATTACTTTTTGGTTTTGCATTTAGTTGAAGTGATCTGTTTTCTTCAAGGAATTTTTTCAACTCTGGCGCAATTGAAATCGTAGCATCAAGCGATTTTGTAAATTTTGTAAAGGAATACTTGAGCTCTTCTATGTATGCATCCTTGATTAATTGTTCTTCCTCTAAAATATTTTTTAGAACTTTGACAAATCTAAAATCTACTTTATGTATTTTATATATTCCCTCAACGATTGAACTCATTCGTAGATACAGTGCAAGATTTTTCGGCAGTGTAAATGGAAATTTGGACATTGTCTTGTTTGCAAGCTCAAGTAATGCACGAACCTCCATTTCATCGGGTTTTTTCCCATGCATTGTACGTATTGATAGATCTATTCCTTGCTCAATTACTGAGCGATTAAAGTTCGGTGTGAGCATACCAAGATCGTTCATTGCATTTACGGTCCGGGGCGGGTCTTTTTCTATAAGTGCGAGATACAACCGTACAAGCCTCATTCGTGTTTCTTGGTCAATTCGTCCAACCATTCCAAAGTCGTAAAGAATTAGAGAGCCATCGTCTGTAACCGATATGTTTCCAGGATGTGGGTCAGCATGAAATATCGAATCCTTCAATAGCATTGTAAAAAACACCTTATGGACGTCTATGACTATTTTTTGTCTGTCAATTCCTTTTTTGTCTAAATCCTCGATGTTTGTGATTTTGATTCCTGGAATGTATTCTAGCGTAAGGATGTTTTTTGATGTGTGATCGTCATATACTTGTGGAATAACTACATTATCGTGTCGCTCTAGGTTTCTTTTGATCATTTTTAGATTTGATGATTCTTTGGTGTAGTCTAGCTCCTCATGTATTGTTTCGATGAATTGTGCTAGCATCGAGTGAGCAGAAAAGCGTAAGTTTGGATCTACAAACCTCATTGCAAGTGGTAGGATTTTTTTTAGGACTCCAATGTCTTCTTCTATTATCTTTTCAATATTAGGTCGTTTGACTTTGAGAACTACTTCTTTGTCTTGAATTTTTGCGCGATAAACTTGACCAAGAGATGCCCCAGATAGTGGATTTGTGTCAATTGATGTAAAGGCTTGATTAATTGGACCAAGATCGTCTTCGATGATTGGTTTTACCTGATCAAATGGAGCTGCAGGAACATCGTCTTGAAGTTTTGCTAGCTCCTCCATGTACGGTTGAGGCAAAATGTCTGCCCTTGAGGAGAGCCACTGTCCAAGTTTTATGTAAACTGGACCAAGCGAGACGAATGTGTTTAGAACTTTGCGTGCATTTTTTTGATATTTTTCATAATCAACGTTTTTTCCTTCTTGTCTTACCCACTCTCTTCTGTCTTTTCGTAGTGCAATAATTAATGGTACAAGTTTGAGTATAACCCGAATTGTTCTTGTAATTGTGATAATTATTACCTCCCTAATCTTTGATTTTTTTTTGCTAGTCTATATCCAATGTAACCAATTGCTAAGGATGATAAAAGACCAACTGCTGTAGAAATTTGTTTATCATTTTTTGTTTTGCTACTTTTGTTGTAAAGATAGGACGCTACCTTCGTTCCTCCCATTGCTGCGCTTACTAGTCCAATGAGTACCTCAGGTGCATCAACTAAAATATGCCCAACTGGGTTTTTGAGTGGATCAACTTTGTCCATGTGAACAAGAAACTTGTCGTTGTATTCTCGAATGTGTAGGTTCCCATATCGGTACTGCTTGCTTGCACCATTTTTGTGACCAAGTGAGGTTTCCTTTGCTTTCTCGAGCATAAATGGCCTTAGTTCCTTTGGGACTTCTATCTCATCCCACATCATGATCGGTCATCACTTCTATCTGATATAATCTTTAGTAGGCTCAGCTTGGAATTGTATTTTCTTTTTTTCTAATTTTTTTGCTTATAATTACGCCTATAACAGCCGCAGCTACAAGACCAATTATGACAAAAAGATAGTCTGAGATTACTGGTTCCAGTTGCGTGCTTGTATCGTTAAGAAAAACCGTCGTATCATGATTTAGGAGGTGTTCATTTCTGAGATCATCTTTGTACCTAAGAGTGATTCTGATCTCGTGTTCACCATATTTTGGTTCACCGTCAAATTCTACTGGAATATTGAAGGGTACTGGTGAGTCTATTTCTACTTCATCGATAAATTGAGTTGTTTTTTTAATGTTAGAATTTCCAAGTGGTTCTAAGGTTACGAATGCAAATAAGGCGTTTATGTTTCCCTCGTTGATTATTTCGCCAATTATTGTTTGTCTTCCTGAAAGATCTATTACCCTAACATCATAAATTGTTACATCAATCAGGCCATTAATGTAAAAATCAACTATTCTGTTGTCAACTACCTTATCACCGTGAGCATTAAAGTATGTTATTTGCATTGGAGTACGAAGTGTTTCAGAACGAACGTTTTCTGGTACGTATACTCTAAATGAGAATTTTTTTGATGACTTTGGATCTATTGTTCCAATATCCCATTTGTTCTGATCAAACACTACACTTTCCACGTTTGTAATTGGGTTTGCGGTAGCAGTTACCTCAGTGTTTGTATTTTGTAATACGACTTTGATATTTGATAATGGTGCCGTGCCAGAGTTTGTGATTTCAACGGCTACGTCATTATTTTTTAGTGATGTTAATAATGGATCCTGAGCCTTTAGATTTAAGATACCTTCTCCCGTTACTTTAAATTTGAAATCAAAGAACGCGTTTCTCTGACCAGACTCTCTTAGTCTTGAATAATCAACCTTTACAGTTCCTGGGTATTGTTGTATTGGAGCGTACTTGTCTAGATTTACAAAAAATGTCAATGAAAAGTGTTTTCCTGCCAAAGCCTCTGCATCACTATCTGCTAGAATCAGCGCACCTTTACCATCTGCAGGGCTAAAACCTATTGGGAGTTGAAGTTGCCCTTTTATTCCTGTAATGTCTTGTGACCCCACGTTTGCAAACACTACAGTAAATGGAACGTTTTTGTCATCCGGCGTTACTTCCATTTTTTCATTTTGTCTACCAAAATAGGCGTCAAGGAATTTTATATCTCCAAAATTTCGCTCAAAAGGCGAATCGCCTGATCCAAGTTGCCCATATGCCTGCAAACCAATGAATTGTCCAAGAAATACCAATGCAACAGTTCCAGCTAGCTTTGTGACAATCATACTGTAATCTCCATTTTGTGTGGCTGATCTTCCCCTTCGAATGCTCGTCCATCTTTAATTGTAATAACACGATCTGCATCACCAAACTGATGACGATCGTGTGTAACTATAATGAATGTCTGATCCAATTTCTTTGCCATTGACTTCATGAGTTGAACTGTGGTCTCAGCTGTTACAGAATCAAGATTTCCTGTTGGTTCGTCTGCCAAAACAATTGATGGTTTATTAATTAGACCTCTGGCAATTGCCGCTCTCTGAGCCTGTCCACCTGAGATTTTGTTTGCACGTTTAGATATTTGATTTTCAAGTCCTACTGCTTTGAGTAACTTGATTGCTTCACTTACTGCATTTTCATCTGTTCGCTGAATACTTCGTGGAAGTAGTACGTTTTCTAAAACTGTTAGATCTACTAACAGATTCGAAAACTGGAAGATAAAACCAAGCTTGGAATTTCTAAAGGATGAAATCTGGTTGTCTGATAGCTTTGTTGTATTTATTCCATCAATGTATACTTGACCACTTGTTGGTCTGTCAAGCAACCCAATCATATTCAATAATGTTGATTTCCCAGAACCTGAGCTTCCAACAATTAGTAAAAACTCGCCTTTTTTGACAGAAAATGAAACATCTACTAATGCGTGAACCTTTGTGTCTCCCTCACCGTAAATTTTGTTGACGTTCTTTACTTCCAACACATTATCAGACATAACGCATCGCCTCTACAGGTTGAAGTTTTGTAGCTTTGAATGCTGGATATATTGAAGCAACTACTGCAAGCATGAATGCCATGATTGCGGTTTGAATGATTTTTAGCCAATCATAGCTTACCTCTAGCTGAAGACTACCCTCAAACGCCATTTTGGTCTCTTTTGCATAAAATGTATAGCCTAAACCAAGCGCAGTTCCAAGGCCTGCACCCAAAGCTCCAATCATCATTCCCTGTATTATAAAGAGAAGCAGAATGTCTTTTCTCTTTGCTCCAATTGCGCGCATAATTCCAACTTCACGAGTTTTGCTTGAAACAAGCATCATCTGAATTGTAACTACCGCAAATGCAGATGACATCATTCCAAAATATCCTATCATGTTGATCATTGCAATACCTGATCTAAATCCACGCAATTGATCCTCTGCTGATTCTTCAATAGTTTCAGCTGTAAAATCATCGTTTGGAAACGATTGCAAAAAGAATCGTTTTACTTCATCAGCTTTTTTAGGATCGTTTAATTTTACCAAGATTTGTCCTGTTTCCCCATCTCTAGATAATATATCACGCAGAGTATCAATGTGCATGATTACACTTGTATCAAGTCCTTGACCGCCTGGGGATGTTGCAATACCAGTAACAAGAAATTGTCTTGTTTGATCTACTCCAAATCTGTCAGTTATTTTGAGTTTAAGAGTATCACCAACATTTACATCACCAAGGTCTCTAGAAGCTAAAGAACCAATCACAATTGAATTTCTTGAAAAGACGTACTGTCCGTTTGTTACTGTTTCATGAACTGTTGAAACACGGGGATCTCTAAATGGATCCACCCCTACAACTGGAATTCGAAATTCTTCAATTCGTTTGCCGTTTTTTGTTGAATTAATTGATGCAACTGAATCAATTCTTGCAGCTGCTGCCTTGACAGATGGAATTCTCTCAAACCAGTTTACCAAAAAGATATCTGATTTTGTGATGAAGCTTTCTTCGTCAGTTATCAAGATGTCACCAAATCGATAATCTGAGAGATCACGAACTATTGCATCGTACAATCCCTGAAATATTACAAAATTTACATGAATAACCAAGATCCCAATAGAAACTGCCAAAACTGCGCCAATCAAGCTGCCTTTTTTGTTTGCTAGCATTCGCTTAGCTAGTTGAATCCTGTAATCCACGTTATTATAAAAATAGTCTAATATTTAATGTATATTATAGGAATTTTGATTATTTAGGACACTTCTATAAGAAAATAGTATCCTTTAATAAGAAAAGACATTAAATAAATTGTAAATTGGACAAATTAGATTTACAAATAATAAGAACGCTTCTTGATAACTGTAGAGAGCCAGACAGGCAGATTGGCAACAAAATTGGAATTTCTGGGTCTGCAGTAAAATCACGAATAGGAAAAATGATTAGAAATGGAACGATTGAAAACTTTGCACTTAAAATCGAACCTCCCGTTTTGGGTTACAATGTCTTATACATTGTGACTACAGGTCAAGACATCGATGAGATCTTAAAACAAGTAAAATTGATTGGTGAACCATTTTTTGTAGTCCCATGTATAGGTGGAATCACTGTTTGTAGTATAGTTGTAAAAGAAAATGTTGCACAAAAAATTGATCTTGCAAAAAATCTGATGCGAGATGTTCGGATTCTTTCCATTTTTGAAGCTGAAAATCCAGGTATACGATCAGACCTAACAAAGACCGATCTTGAAATTATAAATCAACTTTTAAAAAATCCACGCGCAAAAATCGAGGAACTATCAAGATTAACAAAGCTTTCAACAAAGACTATTACAAGATCGTTACAAAAGTTGCAAAACGATGAAGCAATATTGTTTACAATATTTTATGATCCATCAAAGCTTGGGCAATACATTCCTTTTGCCATTCTTGTGTGGGTTGATGGAAATCTAAATGAAACATTAAAACAATTAACAAAAGAGTTTTCAAGTTCATTTTTACAAAAACCATTCATTGCAAAAAATCAAATTGTTTTATTTTTATACAGCAATAATATTTTTGAGCTTGATACCATCACACAAATGATACGTAAAGTAAAAAATGTTGCCTCAGCTGATCTTTTTATTCCAAAAAAGTGTAGTTTCCCTCAAGATTGGGTAATTAATACTATTAAAGCCGCAAGAGCCTCACAAAAGCTTCATCTAACATATCAAACATCTTAAATAATATCTGACTGGAAAACCAAGCAAATGAAAAAAAAGATAATTTACGATGGTAAAATTTTGGGCTTGAGTATTTATGACATGACCATACATGGTAAAAAAATAAAGCGAGAAATAATAGAGCATCGTGGTGCTGCAGCAATTTTAGCCTTTGATAATGAAGGCAAAGTCATACTTGTTAAGCAACACCGCTTCGGTCATGGCTATATTCTAGAGATTCCTGCAGGAACGCTTGAAAAGGGCGAAAAGCCAGAAAAGTGTGCTTTTCGCGAAATCCAAGAAGAAACAGGCTACAAAGCCAAAAAGCTAACTCGCCTTATCACGTATTACCCATCTGTAGGCTACAATAAAGAAGCAATTTACTGCTTTGTAGCCAAAAACATCCAAAAAATCAGTGGCCAAGCCCTAGATGAGGACGAAATCATATCCGTAGTCAAAATTAACTTCAAAAAACTTCTCAATATGATAAAATCAGGTAAGATAGTTGATTCCAAAACAATTTGTGCTGTTTTGGCATATGCGCTAAAAACCAAAAATTACTGAGCATTATAAACTGGCTTTACTAGGTCTGCAATATCTGACCAAGATCTCGATACACGTTCAAACATGTATATGAGATCTAGTAGATCAATTGGAAGTTGATTTTTTTGTTCAATTGATGAGCGAGTGTCAGAGATCTTTTTTTGAAACTTTCTGTGATTTGAGATGGCATCAATTGCCAGTCTTCTGTCTTGGGCAATAAATGCATCAATTGATTTTTGATGGATATTTTCAATATCTTTTGTTAGCTCATAAATTCTGCGTAAATCATTCTTTGAAAGCGATATGTTTGAAATTGAGTTAGCAATTTCAACTAGGGTATCACTCGCTGTCTCTAAAATATTTGCAGCAATTCTGTAATCAAGAACATCAATATTTTCTAAATTAAATGCATTAGCTAATCTTTTGTCAATCATTAAGCTTCGAATAAGCCTTACTAAAAGAAAATATTGTCTGTCTACTTCATCATCCCTATATGGAAAGGTTTGGAGATTTGACTTATCATCTGAGATCAAGGCAGATGAAATATCATTAAACATTCCAAGAGCGATTGAGCTAATTCTCTTTAGGATTTTTTCAGGACTTAGTGTTGTCGCATCCAAAAGAAATTGAACATTGACATTTGATGAATCTTCTTCAACAATTTCCATTCCAACAAGTCTTCTCATGGAATTTCGAATTTTTTCTCGATCCTCAATTGGAATGTTTGTTTTTCCTTTAATTCGAATTATGTCATAGCCAAGAAGATATGCACCAGTGATATCAGCTGCGATATTTTCATCTTGTGGCAAAGGATATGAAATTATCACCTCTTTTGATTGTCGTTCAGATTTGTTTACAGTAATTGAGATGGTGTTTTCGTTTGTCTCAAGCTCAACTTCTACACTTTTCTTAAGGTTGTTTTCTTCAACCCATTCCTTTGGTAATGAAACCAGTATGCTACTTCCTATTTTTTGTAGGCGTCGAATGAATTTAGGCAATTTATATTAATTTAATTAGTTTAAGCCATATTCTTATATTTTTGCTATAATTTAAACTTGGATCAGATGAAAGGCGTTGCATTTAGTCCTGCTCACATCACAGGATTCTTCAAGGCAGAGTTAGACCAAAACCAGAAACCAGAATTCCAAGGCTCTCTTGGTGCAGGATTTTCAATTCAAGCAGGTGTCATAACAACAGTTGAAATTCAAGACTCCGATTTTATCGATTATGCAATTAAGGTTAGTGGATACCAACCCGATAATACACAAGTCTCAGAATTTGTCATAAAGGAATTCTTAAAGCACGTACAAGGAAGTTATTTTATTGCAGTACATCATAACATAAAGATTCCTGTTGGATATGGGCTTGGATGTTCTGCTGCTGTTGCACTTTCTTTGGCGTATGCATTGAATCAAGCATTTGACACTAGCTTTTCAAAGGAGCAGCTTGGACAAATTGCACATAGTGCAGAGGTGATGTGTCAAACAGGACTTGGTGATGTGTTAGCATCATATCATGGAGGATTTGAAATACGCATTAAAGGTGGTGCGCCAGGAATAGGGCAAGTTAAAAAAATTCCAACTGAATCACTATCTGCAATTATGATTTGTTTTTCTGCGATCTCTACAAAACAATTTTTCAAAGATAAATTACAGTTAATTAACGGTCTTGGTGGAAAAATGGTCAATAAGCTTGTAATCACAAAAGATATTGACCAGTTTCATGACTATTCAGTTGAATTTGCAAACTATGTTAATATTATAACGCCAAAAATGAAGATTGTGATTGATGATCTCAAGGCACATGGAATAAAATGTGGCATTGCATTGTTTGGCGAAACCGTATTTACGCTTGTTCCACAAAGCTTAGAAAAAATTGTTCTTAAAATTTTAGAAAAATATAATGATGGAATTGTAATCAGATCAAAAATAGACGAACGTGGTGCAAGACTCATCAGATAAATGACAAAATCAATTATTCCAAATTCTCATCCTAGGGCGAAATCGCTCTACGTCAGAGAAAAGTTGGCTCATGCATTTGATGAAGGCCTTGTGGCAAAAGAAGGATTGATAGCGCATGGAAGAGGTGAGGCCTTTGATTATTTGATTGGCGAAAAAACTTCAAAAGCTGCGAAAAAGGCAATAAAAACAGCTGCATTTTTGCTTATTTCGGCAAAGAATCCAGTAATTTCTGTAAACGGCAATATCGCTGGTTTATGCCCAAAAGAAATTGTCGAGCTAGCAAAAACATCTAGAGCAAAAATTGAGATCAATTTGTTTTATGTAAACCAAAAAAGAAAGCAAAACATATACAAAGTTCTTAAAAAAAATGGTGCAAAGCACGTATTTGGAATTGAAAAAAAACATTTGAGAAAACTTCCCGGTCTTGATAGTGCAAGAAGAATAGTAGACAAAAATGGGATCTATACCGCTGACGTAGTACTAGTGCCGCTAGAAGATGGCGATAGAACACTAGCACTAAAAAAGGCAGGAAAAAAGGTAATAACATTTGATCTAAATCCTTTATCAAGAACTGCTCAAACTGCCGATGTCACCATAGTTGACAATGTAACTCGCGGCATAAAAGAGCTGACTAATTCATGTAAAATAATGAAACAAAAAAAACCTACAAAAATAAAATTTAACAATAAAAAAAATTTGGATCAGTCGATCATAGAGATAAGAAATCATCTTACTAGGAGAGCAAACCATGCGTAAATCAGTTAAAGACATTATCGATAAGAAAAAATCTGGAAACAAGATTTCTGTGATTACTGCATATGACTATACCATGGCATCATTATGTGATAAAGCTGGGGTTGATATTTTACTTGTTGGTGATAGCGCAGGGATGGTGATGTTAGGATATGAAAACACGATTCCAGTAACAATGGAGCAAATGATCTTGTTTACAGAAGCTGTAAGCCGAGCAAGGCAAAACACATTAGTTGTTGCCGACATGCCATTCATGTCTTATCAAGCAAGCATAAGTGATGCTATTGCAAACTCGGGTAGATTGATCAAGGCTGGGGCTGACGCAATCAAGCTTGAAGGAGGTAGGATTGTTACACCAACCATACAGGCAATAGTAGAAACGGGCATTCCTGTTATGGGCCATATTGGTTTTCAGCCTCAAACCACTACTTTAAACCAAGGCTATAGAGTCCAGGCAAAAACAAAAGACGCTGCAATTACACTAATTGAAGATGCCAAAGCACTCGAAGAAGCAGGCGTTTTTAGTATCGCATTAGAAATGGTTACATCCGAAGTATCAAAAATAATTTCAAAATCTGTCTCTGTTCCAACAATTGGTATTGGTTCTGGAAGTTATTGTGATGGGCAGGTGCTAGTAGTTCATGATGTTTTAGGAATGTACGATAAGATCAAACCAAAATTTGTCAAGCGATATCTTTCGTTATCTGATCAGATTACAAAGGCGATAACAAATTACAAACTTGATATAGAATCTGGAAGATTTCCATCAAAGGAAAATTGGTTTTCTATGGATAAAGCTGAGCTTGATAAGCTAAGAGAAGAAATTGACATCTAAATTAAAACACCCTTCATTTGATATAATTGAATCATACGGTACTGAACTATCTGGCAAAAAAATTATTTTGTGCATTGCTGGAAGTGTTGCAGCATACAAGGCAATTGAGCTTGCAAGACTTTTGATGAGGCATGGAGCTGATGTGACATGTGTCGCAAGTCAAGCTGTAACAAAGCTGATACAGCCAGACTATTTTAGATGGGCTACAGGAAATAAAGTAATTACCAAGCTCACAGGTGAGCTTGAACACATTCGTCTTGCAGACTATAAGCGGGCTGATCTAATCTTAGTCTATCCAGCAACTGCAAACACTTTAGGCAAGCTTGCAAATGGAATTGATGACACGCCGATATCTACAGTGTTGACAGTTGGATTTGGAGCAAAGATTCCCATTTTGATGGCATTGGCAATGCATAAAGCAATGTACGATAATGTTGCTGTTTTGCGAAATATCGATTTTTTGAAGAATAAAATCGAGTTTATTTCCCCAAACATGATAGAGGGAAAAGCAAAGGCCGCTGAACCTGAGGATGTTTTAGAGTATATTTTAAGAAAATTTGGATATTCCTCTATTCTTGCAGGCAGACATGTGTTGATTACTGCAGGTCCAACAATAGAACACATCGATCCTGTGCGTGTAATAACAAACCAAAGTACAGGCAAAACAGGAGTTTTACTTGCATCGGAATTGATTTCTGCGGGAGCGAAAGTAACCTTAGTTTATGGACCTGGAATAGCTGAACCTCCAAAAGGTGCCAAAACGATACAAGTGAAAACAGTAAATGAGATGTTTAATGCTGTCAAAAAACAATTAAAGTCCAAAAAATTTGATGTTGTGATTTTGTCTGCAGCGGCTGCTGATTATACTGTTAAGGCAAGCAAGTCAAAAATCAAAAGCACTGAGAAACATATTGTCATAAAATTACAAAAGGCACCAAAAATTATTGATCAAATAAAAAAGATCCAAAAAAATGTTTTTTTAGTTGGATTCAAAGCAGAATCAAATGTATCTAAGAAAGTACTAGTTGATTCTGCGATAAGAAAACTCAGGGAGTCAAGTGCCGACATGATAGTTGCAAATGATATTGGTACAAAATATCAAAAAAATTCAGAATTAAATGAAATAGTGATTGTAGATGAATTAGGTAAAACAATAGACTCTGGACGCAAAACTAAGCTTAGTATTTCAAAGTTTATCAGAAAACAAATAGAATTAAAACTAACATAATTATCCTCTGATACATTCAGGATGAAATTTTCCTAGAACTATCTTTCATTACAGATTGTTTGGGTCTGCTCCCGCAAAAACTGTGTTAGGTAATGCGCGCCACCTGCACCTTTTCCTGAAATGCCAGAGCTTTTCCATCCAACAAAAGGCTGGGATTGCACGATTGCACCCGTTGTTGCACTTTGTGCTCTATTTGCGTATGTTACACCCGCCTCGATTTTTGAGAAAAACTCGTTAATTTCCTTTTTGTTCTGACTGAATATTCCTGCAGTTAAACCATATTCGGAGTCGTTTGCCTGTTTTATTGCGTCATCATAGTTTTCAAATTCCTGTATACATAAGAACGGCAAAAATAATTCTTCTTTGATTAGCTGGTGGTCTTTTGGTAGATTTGTCACAATTGTTGGTTTAACATAATATCCATTTTGATATGGGCCATCTTTGAGGATTTCTCCACCAAAGGTAATGTTGCCATCTTTTTTTGCAAGCTCAACCGCCTTTTCAAATTTCTTTTTTGCAGCTTCATTAATGACTGGTCCTAGGTAGGTGTTCCTTTCCCATGGAAGACCAATATTGAGATTTTGAGTTTTTGATACTAGTTTTTCCATGAATTTATTTGCAATATTTTTTTGTACGTAAACTCTGGAGCATGCACTACATTTTTGGCCTCCATAACCAAATGCGGCTCGCAATACACCGTCAGTTGCTTTTTCAAGATCAGCAGATTCTGTAACAATGACTGGGTTTTTTCCACCCATTTCTGATATGAATGGTTTAGGAGATTTACTCGTGAATGCACTAAATCCTGAGAGCCCTACCTCTTTTGATCCAGTAAATGCAATTCCACTAACCAATGGGCTATCAACTATAGCTTTACCTACCACACTCCCCTGTCCCGTCACCAGATTAATTGCACCAGATGGAATTTTTCTATAAATGGATTCGACAAACTTGAATGCAGAAATTGGAGTGTCACTTGCTGGTTTGAGAACTATGGTGTTTGCAGTAATTAGCGCTCCGCTGCTCATTCCAATTGCAATTGCTGATGGGAAATTAAACGGAGAAATTATTCCCCAAACACCATACGGTTTCAGAACACTTTGAGTTTTTTCGTTCGGGCTTGCACTCTTGGTTGGTTTTACGAACCCTTGGTTTGTCTCAAGCTGATCAGCGTAAAATCTAAGAAAGTCGATTGCCTCGTCAACTTCTCCAATTGCCTCAAGTCTATTTTTTCCGTTTTCCATACATACTATGGCAGCCAAGGTAAATTTTTGTGAGGATAACTGACCTGCAATCTCTCTAAAAAGGCCAACGCGATGTTGATAATGACTTTGGCTCCATTCTAAGAATGCATCCTTTGCGGTTTTGATAGCATATTCTATTTCTTCTTTTGTTGCAAGTGGAAACTTGGCTAAGACAATTTTAGTATCAGCTGGAGATTTTACCTCAAAGTAATTGTTAGTCCAGACCTCCTTTCCTCCAATTATAAGCGGATATGTCTTGCCAAGCTCTTTTTTGAGTGATTCTAGTGCTTGGTCAAATTTTTTGTGAAATTCTTCCGTTGTGTTGTTTTGTACTGCCTTTGCCCAAGTGTTTTCATTTTCAATCAAGGCATATGATTTAATGAATCATCCAATAAAATGATTTAGGACTAGTAAAAAAATTATAGAAGCTGCTCTGATTCAGGAACACAGTGTTTGTGTACCCACTTTCCTCCTTCGTTTTTCGCTATTTCTTTACCAGGTGAGATCTTTTCGCCACATGTTACACATGAAGTAGCAAACTTTGCTTTCATAGTTTAATTTAATTTTGATCTCTTATCAACAATATTATTGATTTATTATTAAGCTGGGGTTAGCTAATAATCGATCCTATAGATCCTTTCTCATAAGACAGAAAAGCATTCGTTTATTCAATTCTTTCATTCTAAGATCGATTTTTTGCTGAGCAAGGATTTGGATCCGTTTTGATTTTTGTAAATAGCCTTTGTTTTGTACAAAGTTTAATATGGCATTTATTCCTATTTTTGTGCCGTTTAGAAATCCTATCTGCAAGATATTTCTGTCTATTTGCGACTTATTCCATATACCAATTGCCGATGTCTTATTGTTTTGGAAAAATGTAATAATTCTACCCTTTTTGATCAGTTTTTCAAGCGTGCTTTTGTCTAGTGGAAGCCATTCCCATGATTCTGAATATGTGTCTGAACCAATTAAGCCTTCAGTCTGTTTTATGTTAGAAGCTAGAAACGCTTTTGTGGTACATTTTTTTGGTCTTAGGTTGTATAACCACCATTTATCTTCTATTTTATAGTCAAGAGATTTTGCAAGTAATAATGATCTTGTATTATGTTGAGCAATCAGCATTCTTGATATTTTGTATCCTTTTTGTCTTGCAAGTGTCTCTGCTTTTAAGACAAGCTTGCTTCCATATCCTTTTCTTCTAAATTTTGGGTTTATGCGCAAACCTTCAATCCAAATTTGATTTTTTGAAAATGAAATATTGCAAACTCCAATTGGTTTGCCTTTTGCTTCAATTGCAAACAGGTTGCCTTTTGAAAGCCATGAATCCCAAACATTTGCTATGTAATCGCCCCACCTAAAGGTTCTTTGGCAAAAATCTAAGATTGGTTTTTTGTCACTTGGTTTTGCATTTCGAATTAACAACTTGTCTTTTGTAATATTAATCGATTATTTTTCTTGTAGCTTTATGTTACTAACAAATCTTGAGAAAAGAACAATCTTTTGAATTTAGAGTAACCATATAAATTAAGATCTTTGAGCTGGTATTTAGATTGTTATCTAACCATGGCTCCACTTGCCTTTTAATTTACTGAATTCTAAATTATTTAAAAAGTACAAGTACAAATTATACGATTTTATTAAATACAAAACTACGCATGCAGACATGAATTGGGCATCACAAGACAATGGTTGCTCTCTGCGATCTTAGTTATTTTTGTCACCATTCCTGCATTTGGAGATGAAATCTGGGTCGTAGTTGAGACAGATAAAGCACAATATTCCACAGGCGAATCATTGGTTGTCACAGGCTATATCATAGAGCGAAAAATGCCTGTAATTGCAATGAGTGTATATGATCCAGAGGGGGTTATACTTTCAGCAAACAGTGTTGAGCTCGAAATGGACGATAGTTTTACAAAAACGGTTTCTCTTGATTCACCATTTTATGATAAATCTGGAGTTTACCTAATAGATTTTGATTATGGAAAAAACACCGAACAGATAACATTTGAAATCGTATCCACTCAATTACCACAAGAACAAGAACCTCCCACGCCTGAAATAATTCCAGAAATAATTTTTCTGACTACGGATAAGACATTGTATCAGAACAATGAATTTATTACTATTTCTGGTATAGTTTCTGCAAAACATGATCCAACGATTCTTGTTGGGATACATGATCCAAGCGATATGCCAGTAGGTTTTTACACTCCTAAAATCAATTCCGATTTGGAGTTTTCCGTTTCATTTCTGGCAAAAGGCGGTATTAACTTCAAAACAGATGGAATCTATTCAGTAAAGGCTCATTATGGTACATCAAAATATGTATCTAATTTTGAGTTTGTGAATGTTCCTCCACCTACGGATTCTATTTCACAAAATAATGAACAAGATAATGATTTGGCACCTCAGATTCCACCCACAAATATTGTAAATAAGCCACAGATGTCAATACAAAAACCAAGTAGCAAGCATATTGAAACAAAGATAATTGATTTGAAGCCGAATCTAGAAATAGCTGATGCTATTGATCAATCAAAACAAGAAGAGATAGATTACAATGATTTAGACAATCTTACAGTTGAAGACCTCGAGTTGGGAAAAATACTAAATGAAATCACGTTGAACTGTGATCCAGAGCAGTATCGTGATTCTATTGCATATTATGATGGAATGGGTCCTGCACTGATGAGATTATGTAATTATGATCAAGCGGTCTCATATTTTGATCAGTCATTGATTAATGATCCAAACAATGTTGAAATTATTACTAATAAGGGGACTGCATTAGGTAAGCTTGGATTATCTGATGTAGCAATAGCTCATTATGATTTGGCACTTGACATAGACCCAACATATTTACCAGCTATGAACAATAAAGCAAATACATTAGCAGAACAAGGAGAGTTTGATGAAGCAATTAAGATTTACAATTTGATATTAGAACAAGATTCTTCATATACCATATCACAAATTAACCTCCAAAAAGCAAAAGAGGATCTGGCTACGTATATTTCAAATCAACAGATCAGCCTACCAGATGCTGAGTCTTCCACATTAATTGAGAAACCAGCTAAAACAGAAACAACAATACCAGAATCTACACAAACAAACACACAACCAGCAAACATAATACAACAGATAGGCAGCATCTTTGCAAGCTTCTTTGGTTTCCTAAAATAAGATAATATGCATAGGCTCGTTTATGCTAACAGTGCTGTTTAATACAAAAGTATATTTTTCATACAAGAGATCTTGTTTGTTCATTTCAAAATTATAACAAATTATAGAATATCAAACGAATAAAAGGTATGGAAGCTAAATGCAAATGTTGTGGTAAGAATTTGGAGGACATGCCACCAGATACCAAATACTGTTCCATAGAATGCACGTATGGTATTCCAGATTTTAAAAATGAGGGTGAAGTTTACCCTTAACTGCATTTAAACAAACTCTATCTTGTTGTCACTATTTTATTTGGATTTAAGATTAGATCTGGATCAAACTCTCTTTTTAATTCATTAAAGATTGAGTAGAGTTTTGGTCCATACTGCAACTTGACAAAATCTGTACGTGCAAGACCGTCACCATGCTCACCAGTGATCGTTCCACCCATCTGAATTACTTCGCTAAAAAACATTTTTCCAAGCAATCTTGCTGTGGTTTTGCTGTTGTTTTTTGATGCAATTCTGATGTGTATGTTTCCATTTCCAACATGGCCATACATTACAAGCTTTGCATGAAATTTTTTTCTAACCTTTTGTGCCAGTGCGATAAGTTGCTCAAGTTTATCCAGCGGAACTGCAGCATCTTCGATGATATGAGGAAGCGACTCTCTTGGAAGGAGATTTTTAAGACTATAATATAGGGCAGAATTTCTATAATTCCACCACTCTGTGATCGCTTGATTATCGTTTAATGTACGTAATAGCTTACCTGTAGAGATTTTCTTCAGTTTTTTGATACTATGTGGAATTTTAGAGTCAAACTCTACAAACAAAAGACAGTTTATCTTTGGCGGAAATTTTGCTCTAAAATTCTTCATCGTGTTGTTATCTACAACCTCTAATGCCGAGGGATTTAGTAATACTAGATTTTGACAGTCATTTGCTATTTTTTTTATGGAATCAAAACCTAGTATTAGCAGAGATCTCTTACGTGGTTTCTTGAAGATTCGTAGTTTTGCAGAAACAATTATTCCTAAAGTTCCCTCAGAGGCTGCAATTATTTTCTGTGAACTATTTTGTCCAGATACTGCATCTAGTCTGTAACCACAGGAATTTTTTGTAACTTGTGGGAAATTGTTTCTATTAATTGATCGTGCAAAGCGCAAGACCGAGTTTACAAGATGTGTTTTTGAGGGAAATATTACTACCTTTCCTGTGCTTAGAACCACAGTTACTTCTAGAAGATTGTCAATCATGCTTCCATATTTGAGCGAATGGCTTCCACTTGCATTGGTTGCAATCATCCCACCAATTGTGCAGTATGGTCCAACTGATGGGTTTGGTCCTAGAAATTTTTTCTGTTTTGCCAAAGCTACATCAAGTTTTCCTTTGTATGTTCCCCCCCCAACTTCGACATAGTTTTTTGATATCTTAATTTTCTCAAAATTTTTTAAATCTAAAATTATGCCATCATTTAATGCACTACCAACAAGTCCTGTACCTCCTCCCCGTGGAGTAACAGTAAGATTATTTTTCTTTGCAAATTGTAGGACGATAATAATATCCGATACAGTTTTTGGAAAAACGACAAGTTTTGGTTTTATTTGATAAAAGCTTGAATCAACCGAATAATAGTTCAAGACTTCATCATCCCACATTATTGTTCCTTTAAGCGAGTTTTGCAATGTTTGTAATTGTAAGAAGTTCACGATAGATACATCTATTCTATGCAACTCTACTATTCAAAACTTAATTTTTAGATAAATGCTGCAGAATCCATGATTTGTATTGGAACGCCTAGTTTTCTGTTTAAAATTATTTGAATTACAACAACTTTTTAACAAAAACTAACATAATTATGACAAGTTGATAGTTGATTGAACCTATTTAACCGCAACAAAAATGTGTGTGAAGATTGTAAGGAGAAATTTGAGAGTTATGTTGAATTGCTTAGTCATGCAAGACGGGTGCATCGCAGAACGATTGTAAAATGTATGGGGTGTGGTAAGGAGTTTATTCATGAAAAGGATAGACTACACCACGCAAGAGAAGAGCATCAAGATAAGGTTAAAAGTCGTTATCGCTGATCTGAGAAAATCTTTTTATCAAAAAATTACGTAATGTATTCCATTGGACTTTGAACGTCTATTAGATAGGGTAATGGAATTAGACGATAACATCAGGCATACAAGAATTTGTGATATGAGTGGGAATGTGGTATGTTCCAGAAAACGTCCCGGCGTCACAAACCTACTAACAGAAAACGAAACACAAGAATCGCTAAAATATTCAGTTAATTCGTGGAAAATTCGAAACGAACTTGCACATAAAATTGGAAAAGGAAGGTATGTACTTGCAGCATATGAAAAACTTAGGCGAATTACAATGCCTCTTGATGAGAACCACCTACTTTTAGTCAGCATAGACAACAAAGGCGGACAAATGGACATAATAGAAAAACTTGAGAACGAATTACACGGCGATTATACTCATTATTAACACAACTCCACTTACTAAATAATCAAAAGGAAAAATCTTTCCGATCTTCACAAAATATAATACATATGACTGATACCACTTTTTTCAGCTAGAGCCACTCAAGCTCAAAGATGACAATTAAGCTAAGTAGCTAAAAAAATTTAAAAAATTTTCCAGAGATTGTATAGGCGATGTAAAATGCTCATTAGGAGTATAACTGAAAAATATGCTGTTATCATAATGTGGGCAATAGCACTATTAATGCTCTCATTTGGTTATATCGCAGCTTTCTCAGTTAGACGCTCAATGCACCATTTTTTTACCAAACATCGTCAACTTCATCAAGCTCCTTGTAATCAATGGGCTGATCTTTACGAATTATCTTTAGCCTTGAAATATCACGATCAAACAACAAATCTGCAGTCCAATCAAGAAAAATTCTTAATCTTTTGTTAAACTTAGGCACCTTTCGAAGATAAACTGTCCTCCAAATCCACCATGCAATGAATCCATAAATGTTCATTCCATAGATTTGAGCAATTGCAGTTCTCTTGCCTATGATAGCCATTTGCCCTTTTGACATATAGTCAATTTTCTTTTTTATTTTTCCCTTAATGGTAGCATAAAGATTGTATGCGGCAAATTTTGCTTCTGCTTCTGCGTTTTGAGCTGTTGGAGGGTACGGTTTGTTAGTTTTAGGATTAATTGTTAAGCCGCAATCACCAATTACAAAAACTCCTGGAAACTCTGGGACCTCTAGGTATTCATTCGCAATTACCTTACCTCTATCTGTTTTGAATAAGGAGTTCTTTATAGTATCAACAGGTGTAACGCCTGCAGTCCAGATCAATGTCTTTGTTTGAATTGAATGTAGATCCGTAGACGTTACTACGGTTTTGTTATCGTTAGCTGAGCTCTTTATCAAAACCTCTGAGCCGTCAAAGCTCACAACCATAGTATTTAGCATGATTTCAATTCCTCGCTGAATTAGCTTATCTTTTGTGAATTTGGCAAGCTTGTCAGAAAAACCTGGCAAAACTATCGATAAGGCCTCCAGTACGATGACCCGTATGTCTTTTTCAGAAATGTTTGGATAGTGTTTTTTTGCATCAAGTAAAAAATCATGCATCTCACCTGCAGTCTCTATTCCCGCAAAACCAGCCCCTACAATTACAAATGTAAGCAGGCTTTTCCGCAAAATTGGATCAGTTTCATTTTCTGCTTGCTCTAGCATATCAATGACTCTGTTTCGCAAAACAACTGCATCATTTAGCGACTTCATGGTATAAGCGTGATTTTCTACACTTTGATTTCCAAAGAAGTTTGTTTGACTACCCAATGCCACAACAAGATAATCATATTCTAATGTAGTGCCGCGTTTTTCGTTTGTCCCATAAAGCGTTACGTACTTACCGTATGGATCTATGTTTTTGATTCTACCTTCATAGAAGGTTGTTTTTTTGCAAATTGTTCTAATTGGTATAATGATATGACGTGTTTCAATCATGCCTGAAGCAACCTGTGGAAGCATAGGCGTAAAAAGCAAAAAATTGTCTTCAGATATCAGAACTAGCTCTATGTCCGAGTCATGCTTAAAATAAGATTCGAGCTTACGCGTACACTCTATTCCTGAGAAACCTCCCCCAAGAATGAGGATTCTTTTCTTTGTCACCTCTTTTCTGCTAGACCAATCGATATAACGTTTAGTTCACTAACCTAACATTATTGCAGGTTTTGCCACCTAGAGGTAAAGTAAAATATCGCAAAGAAGGTCTCAAAACATATGAAAAAAGAGTATGTTGTAGTTAGGATTGATGCAGCACCGGATGGTGCGCCATATGTTGTTGTGTCATTATCACTTGCCAAGGACTTTAAGGAAAATAACCAGTTTCCTCAATCACCGTTTGGTTCTGGCATGATAGGATTTTCAAACATGGATGACATGATGAAAGGACTAAACAAAATGTTGACTGGGGGAGTTTTGGGGATGCCAGGTGGAGTAACAAGCATCAAACTTGATATGAGGGAATACAAAGAGCTTGGACTTTCAGTTGGCGATAGAATTTACCTAGAAATCACAAAGCCAGAAAACACAGGCATATAATTACCTAGAGATTTCTGTACGTAAGACTTCATATGCTTTTGAAGCGTCTCCTTCTCTTAAGACAAGTACTATGTCGTCTTGAGAAAAGAAGGCGTTTTGTAGTTCGAGTCCATTACTGTGCAATAATTCTGCAACATACGACACTACATCGGATCTGTTTTGATCCTGTGGAATTCTAATTTTGATCTTTGCCAGCCCTGCGTTGAGAAAGTTGTTTGTAGATGGAATTGATTCAAACATTCTTCGAATATCGACAAGATCCTCCGTTAGAATTCGGAAAGTAGAATCTGCCAGTCTGAAGAACTCGTAATCAGAGTCGAACTGTTCAAACTTGTTCAAAATCGAGGCTGCTTCATTTTTGTCAATATTGTTTGCAGAAAGCCTGATATCCAAAATTCCGTCGGTAAGTGAAAGTCTCGCATTTTTTAGAATCGATTCTGATTTTAGAGTCTCTTTTTCAGCAAACGTGTCTGAATAGCGCTTTATTGCAACAACAATTGTGTTTAGGTTCACAGGATTGCCAACCTGTCTTTCTACATCTGGTTGAATTTTGACGGCAAGTGCAGTATAGTTAATGATGTCCATTTTCATGCAGTCGTATATCGAACGGTTCCTTGTGATAATCTCACGTACTGCCTCGGGAACCGATAAAGTTCTCACAGAATTATTTATATAATGTCATATATAATAGTCTTCTGTCATATTAGATATAAAATAACAAAATCCTTATATAATGTCATATATATTACATTATATGGGTGAATATGACAATGTTCTTTGATGAAGAAGTTGACAGACTCTTTAAGAGAATGTCAAAGTCATTTATGGACTTTGATGATGTCTTTGAGGATGTCAAAAAATCCGGCGATAAGACATTTGGACCATATTATTATGGTTATTCAATAACCATTGGACCAGATGGCAAACCGCAGATAAGGGAGTATGGAAATGTCAAGCCAAGCTTGCTTCCAAGCTCAGAGATAAGAGAACCACTGGTAGATACGCTAGTTGACGAAAAAGAAAACGTTCTCAAACTTGTAGCAGAGATGCCAGGAGTTGAGAAAAAAGACATCAAAGTAGCTGTAGAAGGAAATCTAGTCAATATTGATGCAGAGCATAGTGACAAAAAGTACCAAGCCAGGGTTCCAATCAAACACAAAGTAGATGTTGACTCTGTTAAGGCGTCCTATACAAATGGGATTTTGGAAGTACAATTCAAGCTGAAAAAGGAAGACAAGCCAAAGGGCAAGACAGTGGAGGTTACCTAAACCTCTTTTTTTATGGGTGATAAAATGAGCGAAATTATACTTAGAATTGATAAGGTTTCCCAACGACATGTAGGTAAGGGCATAGCAGTAATTGATCCCAAAATAGTCAAGGAAAACAACTGGCACACAGGACAAATTGTGGAATTACTTGCAAACAAGAAAAGCCATGTAAAGATTTGGCCTGGATCAGCCCAAGATTATGGCTCTGGAATAATTAGAATTGATGGGTTGACAAGGCACAATATTGGTGCCGGAATTGGCGAAAAGGTTTCTGTAAAGATAGTTAATGTAGTAGAAGCTGAACAGATTGTACTTTCTCCAATTGAAAAAATGGTAGTAGAGGGATTACAAGAATACATGTCAACTCTGTATGAAGGACATGTCTTTACAACTGGCGATACAATAATGGTCAATACACATCTTGGAGGAAAAACTCAGCTAATCGTTACCTCGACAACTCCTGCAAAACCTGTAATTGTTGGTCCAAAAACCACATTCAAGCTTGGAGATATTACTAAAGCAGTAGATAATTCCATTCCAAGAATCACCTATGATGACCTTGGTGGCCTCAAAAAGGAGGTCCAAAAGATTCGTGAAATGGTCGAATTACCCATGCGCCATCCTGAGCTTTTCGACAAACTTGGAATCGAGGCTCCAAAAGGCGTGCTTTTATACGGTCCTCCAGGAACTGGAAAGACACTTATCGCAAAAGCAGTAGCAGGTGAGACAAATGCACATTTTACTGCAATAAGCGGCCCTGAAATCATGGGCAAGTACTATGGTGAATCCGAGGAAAGACTACGTTCAATCTTCAAACAAGCAGAAGAAAATACGCCAAGCATAATTTTCATTGATGAAATAGATTCCATTGCGCCAAAACGCGATGAAATAACAGGCGAGGTGGAAAAACGAATCGTCTCCCAACTTCTTACATTAATGGATGGAATGAAAACGAGAGGCAAAGTAATAGTAATTGCGGCAACAAACAGACCAGATTCTATTGACCCAGCCCTCAGAAGACCTGGAAGATTTGATAGAGAAATCGAAATTGGAATTCCAGACGAAGATGGAAGACTGGAGATACTAAACATACACACTCGTGGAATGCCACTAGACGAAAAAGTAAACCTAAAACAAATTGCCAAAGTAACACATGGATTTGTTGGAGCTGATCTAGAGTCACTAGCTAAAGAGGCTGCAATAAGTTCATTGCGAAAAATATTACCTGAGATAGATCTTAACCAAGACAAGATTTCAGCTGAAATCTTACAAAGGATCAAAATTACAGATGATGATTTTAAAGACGCACTAAAGGAAGTAAGGCCATCTGCCCTAAGAGAGGTCCTAGTCCAAATACCAAATGTAAGCTGGGAAGATGTAGGAGGATTAGAGTCGCTCAAAGAGGAATTACGTGAAGCAATAGAATGGCCACTAAGACACAAAGAGGCTTTCGAGTATGTTGATGTTTCTGCACCAAAAGGAATTTTGTTGCACGGATCTCCAGGAACCGGAAAGACACTTATCGCAAAAGCAGTAGCAAAGATGACCGAATCAAACTTCATTAGTATCAAGGGCCCAGAACTACTCTCAAAATGGGTTGGCGAGTCAGAAAAAGGAGTAAGAGAGGTATTTAGGAAGGCGCGACAGGCTGCACCATGCATCATATTCTTTGACGAAGTTGATGCACTTGTTCCAAGAAGAGGTGGCGGAGATTCTTCACATGTAATAGAAAGCGTAGTGTCACAGATATTGACAGAAATTGATGGACTAGAAGAGCTGAACAATGTCTTGGTTATTGGTGCAACAAACAGACTCGATATGGTGGATCCAGCTTTGTTAAGACCTGGAAGATTTGATAGGATAATTGAAGTTCCAAAACCAGATGCTAATGGACGAAAACACATCTTTGAGATCCACACAAAAAAGAAACCGCTTGATTCCGATGTTGACATACCAAGACTGGTACAGATCACAGAAGGATTTACTGGAGCTGAGATTACTGCAGTATGTGATAGAGCAGCGATTGCTGCATTAAAGCGACATGTAGCTGGTCAAGTACAATCATTAAAAGACATCAAAATAACTCAGAAGGATTTAATCGAAGCAGTAAGTAAAGTTCGAGTACCCACAATATCTAGATCAACAGCTAATCCAATAGCTTAAACTTTTTTTATTTCAAATTTGTTTTTAGCTGTACTTGTAACCATTATTCCTATTTTCGTGCTATCAGCGTTTGTTTCAATAATAGGTGAATGATCAGTCGAATCTTCTTTCCAATTAGTACGTGTTGTTGTGTACATTTGATTTTAGCTAAAATATGCCTGTATTGTAGTAATTTATTCCAAAAAGTCAAACCAAATTTTTACAAAATTTGACCTAGTTAACACTGGGTTGTTTAGTAAAAAGAAATTTTTGATGACTGGACTTAGTCGATGAGTTCGGTCCAGCCTTTAACGAAGACTGAGTTCTTGTATAGAGGAACTGGTTGACCTACTGTGAAGTCCATTGGTCTCATCCAAAAGATTGCTTTTGTTGGGCAAACACCGATACATGCGCCGTCAGAAATGCATCTTTCTGGGTAAAAGACGAATGCCTTTCCTCTCTTCCAGCCTTCAACTGGTTTTACTCTCAGTACATCCGGTCCCAAGGTTGTGCAGATTTCTACGCATAATGCGCATCCAATGCACATCTGTTCACTGATGTCCGGTAAAATTGCTACTGGCATTTTTATCAAACTAACTTGCTTTTGGATCTTAATATAACTTACCTAAAAACTGCCAATTATAACGGCGTTAGTGAATTTTTAACGATGTTATAAAATTTTGATCGCATTTTGAATTTTTGTATGGTTCTATAGCAAATCAAGCTCAGAAATCTGAAGTGATGATTTTTCCAAATTATGATGATCAGCTAATACAAGCTGCAAATGTGAATTTTGTTTTCTTACTGAAATCAAATTCATCTTATCAATTTCAATTACGTGTCTTCCAATTGCAGACAATATCCATCCTTCATCCTTTTTGAATTTTGAAATGCTGCCTACAATGATGGTGGAGTTTGTCTTTTGGCCTACGCTTACAAGCAAGATGATAAGACTATTGATTATTCTTCCAGAATCTTTTTGATTAGTTATTGTTGTAAAGAATCCATTTAATGAATCAATTATTACTAGGTGTTGTTTTTGTGAGATCTGATCCATGATATCTACACTGAGATCCCTCCATGTTTTCTGTGTTGGTTGATGCAGTGTGACGTTTTGTGGTTGTGATAAAATCTTTGCAGCGACATAACCACTATACAATAAATCAAAGTCAAGGTAGATCGTTGGCGTATCTGTAATTGATACCAATTTGTGAAAAAAATATGTCTTTGTTATTGCATCTTCAAATGAGATTGAGTTTAGATATTCATTGTAAATAATTTCCTGAATTTTAGCTATAACGTCTGTCGAATCATTCTGTTGGTTTTTATTCAACAACTAGTAATTTTTTGTCAGATATAATAATGAATTTGGATCAGGAGCTAATTTCTCATTCTTTTGTCAAGTCAGAACGTATCTATCTCAACAATGCGTCATCATCTTTGATTCCGCTACAGACAATGAAGGCCATGACTGACTTTACTATTCAGTATAACGAATTGGGTCCAGATTCACTTGATTTTGCAGCACTTTTGGCAGAAAAAACTATTCTACTCAGAAAAACCATTTCCAAATTGGTAAAGTGTAGACCAGAAGAGGTTGTTTTTACACAAAGCACTACGGAGGGAATCAATGCAGTTGCAAATGGGATGTCATTTCCACAAAATTCCAACATAATAATCAGAGGATCAACTCAAGAACATCACTCCAACTATTTTCCTTGGTTACGTCTTTCAGAAAATGTTGAACTTAGGAATTTGACTACTGATGAGAATGGGTTTTTTGAAATTTCTGAGCTTGAAAAATTAATTGATAAAGATACAAAGTTAGTTGTGCTAAGTCATGCGTTGTACAATACGGGTGCAGTTTTGCCTGTCACAGAAGTAGGCAAGATCCTACAAGAAAGGAGTATTCCATATTTTTTGGACGCTGCTCAGACGGTTGGTTGTATAGGTGAGTTTGATTTTTCCAAGGCAGGCGCTAATTTTGTGGCTTTTAATGGCTACAAATGGCTTTGTGGTCCAATGGGAATTGGAGTTTTTGTGTGCAAAAAAGATTCAGTAGGATTGCTTGAGCCGATGCAAGTCGCGGGAGAATCTTCAATGTTATATGACAAAAACAATCTTGCACATAAGGACATACCAGACAAGTTTCAAGCAAGTTTTAGAAACTTTGCAGCAGTTGTAGGACTAGAGTCTTCCGTTAATTTTCTGCTTCATTTTGGATTAGAAAATATTAGGTGCAAAATAATCAGTTTGGCAAATCTGTTAAGATCGGATCTGGCAAAAATTCCTGGGGTAACGTTGTATGGTCCTGATGACCAACAAAAAAGAACCAGCATAGTCTCATTCACCATTGACAAAAAAAGCCCACAGGAAATTGTCGAACAGTTAGAACGACAAAGAATCATTCTTGCTCAGCGCGAGATATCAGATAGGAAAATTGTACGTTTTTCTCCTCACTTTTTTAACACTGAAAGTGAGGTTCTAAGGGCAATAGAGGCTATAAAAAAACTATAGTTGTTCCTGTTCGTCTATTACCATCATCGTAAGCGTAGACTGGACTTTGTCGATTTTTCTTATTTTGTTAGTGATTATGCTTCGTAAATGATCAGCATTTTCTGATTCTATCTTTGCGACAATATCATAGATGCCATATACACCTTGTACTTCAAATTTGAGTCCTTTTTCCACATTAAGAATTTCCTTTATTTTTGTAACAATTTCTTGGTCTGAACCCAAATCAGAGTTCAGAAGAATGAATGCAGTTGGCATTGTAGAATGTATTCTGGATGGGATCTATTTAATATCTTTGATCATTAAAAATAGAAGTGATGTCGTGATAATTTTGAGGCTGCAAGATCTAACATTAGCTGTTTCAGAAAAAATTCCAACATTTCCTGATTCTCCCCAGCTGCACTTTATCAAATGGGCCGAGCTAAAAAAAGATCATTACAACCTTGAAGTGCTTTTTTTGAGCTCACATACAGGTACGCATGTAGATGCTCCATATCACTTCATAAAAAATGGCAAAAAAATTCATCAAATTGAGCCACATCGATTCTTAGGTGACGCTATTTTAATTAAAATCAACACAAGGCAGAATTATGGAATTACAAAATCTGATATTTTAAAATTTGAAGAAAAGAATGGAAAAATTCCAAATGGCTCAATTGTTGTCTTTGCTACTGGATGGAATAATAATGTGCGACGAAAAAACTTTTTTAAAGAAAACCCTGGCCTTGACATCTCAGCTGCAAAATATCTCGTATCAAAAAAAACTAACATGGTTGGAATTGATTCGCCAAGCATAGATGTCGGAAAAAATTCATCTTTTTCTTCTCATCTCATATTGTTAAAAAACGATGTATTAATCTTGGAAAATCTTTGCAATCTAAACAAAATCAAATCAACAAAATTCAAGCTTGTTGCATTACCACTAAAGCTTCAAAATGCAACAGGCTCGCCTGTTCGTGCAGTGGCCGTTTAGATTACAAACTGGAACCTGTTTTTCTTGTATTTTTTGTCTAGTGGTCCAATGATTGGAATTTGTTTTCCACAAAACTTGCACTTGTTGTTTGCATCAAGGTTCCATGCTGTGATGTCAAATCCATACCTGCCAACTGCAATGTTTTTGCACTCAGGGCAATATGTGTGCTCATATGGATGACCTGGTACATTTCCCAAGTACACGTATTGTAATCCCTCCTTTTTTGCAATTTCATAGTGTTTTTCAAGAGTTTTGATTGGTGTGGGCGGAAATTCCATCATCTTATAATCTGGATGAAACCTCAAAAAGTGAATTGGCATTTCTGGCCCAAACTCATCATACAAGAATTTAGCCAGTTTTTTTGCATATTCCAAATTGTCACCAACTTGTGGTACGATCAAGTCTGTGATCTCAGTATGAATCTTGGTTTTGTCACGAATCTCTAATAATGTATCAAAGATTGGTTTTGGATCAGGAACACCAATGTATCTTCTAGTAAAGTCAGGCTCTGCACTTCCCTTAAAATCAACCGTGATACAGTCCAAAAACTCATCCATCATTTTTACAGTTTGTGGGGTATCATATCCATTTGAAACAAAGATGTTAAAGAGTCCTTTTTTATGTGCTGCAATTCCACAGTCTCGCGCAAACTCTATGAAAATTGATGGTTGATTGTACGTATACGCAATCCCATCTGATTGATTATCAACTGCCATTTGAGCCACTTGTTCAGGTGTCATGTCAGCTCCTTCCACTTTCCTTCTCTGTGAAATGTCATAGTTCTGACAATACTTACAATTATGCAAGAGAATACCATCGCCGACGTAATTGTGGTTTGGTATACATTCAAAACTAAAAACTTGGGTGGTGTTTTTACCCCTATTTTTTACTTCTTTAACCTCCATCCATGATTTTTTGTTCTTTCTTACAAGAGGACTAACGTATTCTAGTAAGAGTGATTCGACCTCTTGTGGATGACTGTAAATTTGTCTACCCGAAATACGTATAACTCTCCATCCGTTTGCTCGAAGTACTTTATCCCTTATTTTATCAGTTTGCTGAATTTTTTCAGAGTTATAATGCCACCATCCATCAATTTCAATGTCAAGTTTTGATTCTACAATAGCAGCATCTGCAATATAGAAACTCTTTGCACCTTCAACATGTTTTTGTAATTTTATTCTATGTTCTTTTTCATATTTTATGCCAATCTTATCAAGAAGATCGTAAAGTAACTTCTGAGATTCTGATGGATGTTTGTGAAGCCACTTTCTTAATCTCTCAGCATTTTTATGCCATGCATGAGAAGGATCTTGAAGGAATTTAGCTTTATTAGTGGCAATAACTTTTTTCACAGTGTTAGGATTAAACATTGGGTTTTTTGTTTTCATTCTTTCACTATATTTGGCTCTGAGTTCTTCTGACATCTCATACCCTTTCAGATAACATATTCCACGATGCCTATTCCATTCATCAATTCCATCAATCAATTCTTCGCAATTGCGACATGTGAATTTAGCTTTCTGAATAGTACTTGGTCTTTTTTTCTTCCAGACCTTGGTATTTTGGTACCATACTTTTAAGATCATATCTCCAGCTTTTAGTGATCCAGCTGGTTTCCATCCATCGCTAGTAAACACAGGATGTTCGCTGGTAAGAGTTAATTTGCCTTCACCTCTATTTCCATAGCGTACTTGAATAATCTCGGCAAACCTTGAACCTGCATGTGTTACAATATTAGGCACTATCCTAAGATCATTCTCTACGTCATATGACCAAACTTTATCACCAGACACTACTTTCTCAATAGATTTCTTAGATCCATCTGCCATCAAGACCTTCGTTCCTTTGGGTTGACAGAGCCAATTACAGCCAGTAGTAGCAATAGAAAAGATTCTAGTTCCTGGATGGTAATGTACAACTGGTTTTTTCTCAATTGGATCTACATGCCCTGTGATAACCTTGCCATAAACGAAAAGATCAAGCTTGCCCTTTTCATTTCCTCTAATTCCACATAGGCCGATTTGCCCGTCCTTTATCTCACAATATCTGGCGCACGCAGTACAACGAACACGGTTATCTGGTAATTTTTCATACAAAATTGCTTCCTTATTCATGCCGACCATATTACGTTAATTTGGGATATAAGCGATAGCTCACCATCTAAATATCTGATATTTTAAAAAATAGTAAATGAGCAAACCAGGAAACTTTTGGCGCAAAATTCATGGAAGGGTCACAAAAAGACCGACTAATTTTTCATGGCTTCTACAAGGCAAACTTGCAGGATCTGGTATGCCAACAAGCTTTGAAGAGATCAGTTGGGTTCGAAAACAAGGAGTTAAATCAATTATCACAATGACAGAACGCGGTTTGCCAGATTCTTGGATAGAGGGGATAGAATATCTACACATTCCAACAGAGGATCTATCCGCCCCAGACATTGATAAAATTGATGTGGCAGTGGATTTCATAAATGAGCGAATTAAAAATAAAGATCCAGTAATGGTACACTGTGCTGCAGGAATTGGCAGGACTGGTACGATACTTGCTAGCTATTTTGTCAAGTATCAAAATCTTACAGCAAAGGAAGCAATCAAAAAGGTTCGAGAGGAAAGACCTGGTTCAATTCAGTCAGAGTCACAAGAGATGGCAGTTACTTTTTATGAAAAATTTCTAAAATCAAAGTGAATCAATCAAAGATCTGTGTAAAAAAATCTTAATAATTATTCAGGAATTGAGATGGTTTCTATTTTACCATCGACTAGTTTAACAAAGAGAAATCTATTGTCCTTAAAAATCAGTGTCACGCCACCTTCTGCGTCTGGTTCTTCTACCTCAAGAACCGGTTGGCCCAAGAGCCCGTCGTATTTTGCCATGAGTCTTTTTTAAAAAACTATCTTATATCCCTACTTGATTGTTATCTCGATTTCCTTTGCATTGGATTTTACGTCGTCTGGTTCACTAAAGTGGTGTTTTTGCCACGAGGCGTAGACTTCGGCTCCAATCTTGTGTTTTCCGCTTCCAAGCTCAGATGCCTTAAAGGTAAGTTTTTCATCAAAATCAAATAATTCTCCCCTTACTTCATCTTCTGTGAGTCTGATGATCGGCTCAAAATTTTTTGCCACCTGAACCCAGACCCGTTTTTCCTTCATTGGATTTACAAGTTTTGGGTTACGAGTCCAGAAAATCGAGGCTTTTCTATACGTATCCACTGTTTTTAGTTCGTGTTTTCTAAAGCCACCAGATACAAGTTTTATTCCATATTTTAGCTTAAACAGATTATCAAATTTGTTGTAAGAGTCAGTCCAGTTTTTTTCGTTGAATGCCTCACGCAAGGAGCCCTGAATTGAAAACCTGACACCGATCACAATGTCATCGGTATTAGAATACTCATTTTTGTCGTTGGTGAGGCTTACTTCTGAGATGAATGACTTTTCGCTTCCCATATTGCACAATGATTTATATCCGCAATAAGTGGTTTTCCGACAGAATGAATGCCCAAATAGTCAAGTCCTCCACAAAGGAAACAAATCTTTCGATAAGAGGTTCTGACATTGGCACGCTGTATATTGTCCAGCACGAGCTACTAAAGGATCAACAGGTAGAATTTGCAGGAGTGATTATTAGACATCCCCTAACAAGTGAATACTCTATGCGTGTAAATTCTTCAAAGGGCAATCCCTTAAAGGAAATCCTAAGAGCAACAGATTCAGCAATCGAGTTTACCAACGACCTGAAACAGACAATTCACTCAAAATTCAAGGGTGTTTAGATGCAATTTTGCCCCACGTGTGGCGTGCGTCTAAAGAAAGGTACTTGTCAAAAATGTGGTTATTCTGAAGATGAATCAAAACAAGAGCCAAAGAAATTGGATGCAGAATTACAATCAGAACTAACGATTCTTGAAGAAACTGATGGAAAAGAAACTTTGCCATCGATCACAATTGATTGTGAAAAATGTGGCAATACAGAAGCTGTTTGGTGGATGCTTCAGACAAGAAGTGCTGATGAACCAACAACTCAGTTTTATCGTTGTACAAAATGTAGTCACACTTGGCGAAATTACGCGTGAACTAAATGATAAATATCACGACCTGAAGTTAATAGAAATTTTACCATTTTTGAGTGATAACGTTTAACTGGCACCATATTAACACCACATTTAGCTTTGGTATTTTCGGCAAAAACAAGTGGTTCAGATGAATGGAAAGCTATACTTTCAGCCATATCTACCTTGGTAGAGGAAGCAACCTTCGAGGCCACTGCGGAGGGAATAACTTTCCGTGGAATGGATCCTTCACATGTTGCATTAATTGATATTTCTTGGCCAAACTCTGCTTTTGAAAAATACGAGTGTGATGGAGACATAAAATTTGGTGTAAGAATTGACGAGTTTTCGAAGTTAATCAAACGCGCAGAAAAAAGCGATGGTATTGAGATCAGTCTTTCAGAAAACATGCTTCTCATATCAATTGGAAAAAATAAGCAATACAAGATGAGACTAATTGAAAGCTCAGCAACAGATACACCACTGCCAAAAATCCCATATGATACAAAAATTGGCCTTGCAACCATTTTGTTTGATAAAATTTTGGGTGATGTTCAAGTTGTTTCTGATTATTTGACCATTAAAACAACATCAATGAAATCCGAATTTTCCGGTAAGGGTGATTCTGGTGAGGTTCTCATATCACTTCAGAAACAACAGAGTGAACTATCCGAGATTTCAGTCAAAGAAGAGAGTATAGGAACCTACAGCCTTGAATATCTAAATCCAATCGTAAAAGCAGTAGGTTCAGCTTCAGAGTTGATTATTTGCGAGTATTCATCTGCCAAACCACTTCGAATCGAGTTCAAGGTGGCAAATATGGGCAGGATTCACTTTTACCTAGCGCCGCGAGTCGAAAGTTAAAAAGCATTTATGGTTTAAGCCCAAATGGCATCTAAGTTGAGACTTGTTCTAAAATTTGGCGGCACATCGCTTTCTTCTGCAAAACAGATCAAGGCAGTAGCAAAGTTTGTTCATACAGTTTCCAAAAAAAATCAGGTTGCGGTGGTGTGTTCTGCAATAAATGACGTCACAGACCAGCTAATACAGATCTCTGAATTTATCCAGAAAGGGAACAAAGCCTCAGCAAGTTCGACATTGTCAAAGCTCAAAAAACAGCACCAACTGATTGTAAAAGATTCTGTATCAAACGCCAAGATAAGAAAAAAACTTGATGAGAAATTAAATGCCGATCTTACAGAACTTGAAGGACTACTTCATGGCATGATGTTACTTGGAGAGGTCACTCCTCGTTCTTTGGATTATTTAATATCATTTGGCGAAAGGTTGTCGGTTGGAATTGTTTCACATGTCTTGCAAGACCTAAAAGCAAAATCAGTTGATCTGACAGGAAAGGATGTAGGAATTGTCACTGATTCAAACTTTGGCTCATCAAAGCCACTGATGGATACCACACGACTTAGAGTATCTGCAAACCTTGGATCCTTACTTTCAAAGAAAATAATTCCAGTAATTGGAGGTTTTGCAGGAGCCGATCAACATGGACATGTTACAACTTTTGGACGTGGTGGTTCTGATTACACAGCTACAATAATTGCTTCTTGCATCAAAGCAGACGAGGTTTGGTTGATGAGTGATGTTGATGGTTTGCTGACTGCAGATCCAAAAATTGTCAAAAATGCCAAGGTAATACCTCAAGTATCATATGTTGAGGCGATGGAAATGGCACTTTTTGGAGCAAAACAGATCCATCCGCGCTCTTTTGAGCCACTTTTAACAAAGAAAATTCCATTACGAATACGAAGTACCTTCAATGTTAACAATTCCGGAACGCTTGTTACAGCTACGCCTGATGAGTCCACAAACAAGACAGTCAAATGCGTAAGCGTGATTCGCCATAATGGCTTAATCGATATGAGGGGTGGCAGTATGGTAGGGGCACCAGGAACAGCAGCTACCATATTTTCTGCCTTGGCAAAGGGTGGAGTCAACATCATGATGATATCACAGAGTCCTTCTGAATCTAGCATCTCAGTTGTAGTAAAGAAAAATGATTTGGATAAGGCAGTCAACATATTGGAGATGAATTTACTTGGTAAACTAATAAAGAAAATTGACGTAACTGTAGACGTTACCATAATTGCTCTTATTGGGTCTGGCATGCGAGGAACAGTGGGTGTAGCCTCAAAGGTATTTAGTGCCACAGCAAGAAAGAAAGTAAATGTAGTTATGATTGCACAGGGGTCATCTGAGCTTAACTTAGCCTTTGTTGTCAAAGACAGTGGCTGTGCAGCAGTAGTACAGGCACTTCACGACGAGTTCAAGCTTGCAGAGCAAATCAGCAAATAGTTGAAAAACTTAAACATGTTTGAAAGTCACGACAGATGTTGAAAAAACTAGTAATCATTTCTGCAATTGTATCCATAGTACTTGTTGTTACAGTATTATCCATGTTTTCTGATGATCTTGCAGTAGCAAAACCGCAAAGTAAGGTTCATTTTACAAAAACAATAACATCATCGCAGGATCCTGGAGTAGGACAAGATAGTTACCAATTTGCACTTGTTCTTTCACCAACCCAAGGAAGTCTCTATACTGGATCACTTACATACGCAGCAAGTGAGGCAGTAGAAGTTGTTGTATTGCATGAACTTGATAAAACTGATGCTAGTGGCCAGCCAACTTGGACGGTAGATGGCAACACCATTTATGCAATGAGTGTCATTGAGCCGTCAAAGGCACGCTCGTTCGATTTTACTGGTGTTGCTCTTGCGTTTAGAAGTAAAAATCCCTTTACTGTTACTACGAGTGTTGATGGATGGATTAGGGGTCAACCAGTAGAATTAGTTATACAAAAATTCGAGATAAAGGAAAAATCGTTTTCTCTCCCAGATGCACATGTACAAGTAACAATTCCAATGAGAGTTGGATTTTTTAACAAAGATTCTGTTTATTATATTCTCACAGACTCTAGCAACAAAACACTGGCAGAAAAGATCACAGAAAAGCAAAACTGGCCAGTCCAATTTGCTCCCAAGCTTAGGTGGTCACCAGCCTCCTCACAAGACACCATCTACGTTTTTACAAACGGTCTTGCAGGTGAGGGGATCTATGGTTTTCAAGGAGAGGTCTTTTCAAGCACTCCGGCTCAAATCGAGTCCTATAGTTCCCTTAGAACACTAGTTAGTGTGTCATGGAAGGTAGGTCAAAAACCACAGATATTAGATTCTGCTGAAGACGTGCTCAAAGCCGAAAAGGACAGTAGAATTAAGCTTGTAAGGACCAACGTTACAATAAATACACCGCAAGTTGTGTGGCCTGAAGGTCAGCTGTTTGTTAGAAACGAGACGACCACATCTAATGAAGCTTTTGAGAAGGGTCAAGTAGTTGGGCTAGACAAAGATGCAAAAAAAGTTACCTTTGTTGCGCATAGAGGTTGGGGTCCAGATGGCAGAACCATCTATTACATAATACCTGATGCAACACCAAAAGGCCCTGCAGATCTTATGGGTGTTCCAGCCTCACCAAAGCTTGCAAATGTGTTGTCAGGAGTTGCTTTTTCAGATATGTACCAATTTAAAAATGGATTCAAAGGTTCAGGCCAGCTTGGATTTCAAGCAAGCATCATTTCATCAAAGCTGGATGAGAGTTATGTCCCGATTTGTCGTGTATCCATAGTAGAATGGAAGGAATCAGCTTCTGCGTTTATTCTTCAAACAGTTTCTGATATTAATAAGAAAAAATCAGCAGGTGATGTATTTGTAACACTTGCAAGGCCACTAAGTAATGATCATGTGGTAAATTGCCCTCTAATTGAACCCATAAAAATATCCGACAACGGATAAATTATCTTGTAAAAAATAGAGTAAGATATGATAGGAAAGCTCTACATTGTAGGTGTCGGCCCAGGGAATCATGATCATATGACGTTTAGGGCAAAGCAGGTCATCGAAGAAAGCGACACCATAGTGGGATACGATACCTATGTTAGCTTAGTTGAAAATTTGATTAAGGGAAAGGATGTTTATCGCTATGCAATGACTCAGGAAGTAGAGCGTGCAAAGCAGTGTATTGATCTTGCAATGGAAGGCAAGATAGTTTCTTTGGTCTCAAGTGGAGATCCAGGAATTTATGGTATGGCCGGTCTAATTTATGAGACGTTGGCAGAATCTGGATGGGATCCAGAATCTGGTCTTGAAGTAGAGATCGTTCCAGGGGTTTCTGCGCTTAATTCCTGCGCATCCTTGGTTGGTTCACCACTAATGACTGACTTTGCAGTGGTTAGCATGAGTGATCTTTTGGTTCCTTGGGAGATCATAACAAAAAGAGTCGAGGCTGCAGCCCAAGGAGACTATGTAATTGTAATTTACAACCCATCAAGCAAAAAACGGATTCACCAGCTCCAAGATACGCGAAAGATTTTGCTAAAATATCGCAAACCTACAACTCCTGTCGCAATAATAAAGGGAGCATATCGTGACTCCCAGTCAGTTGTCATAACGGATCTTGACAACATGGAAAAACATGCTGACAAGCTTGGGATGATAAGCACAGTAATAATTGGAAATTCATCAACATATAATTTCAAAAATTTGATGATCAACCCACGAGGCTATACATCAAAATACAATTTGCAAACGAACTAAAATTCTAAATACTATTTTTTATTGTGTTATACAGCTCTTCATCTAAGGCAACCTTGTCACGAATTGGAGCTATGATCTTTACAAGATAGTTCGCTACTGTCTGTTTAAGATCAGATGGATGCAGTTTTGCCGCACTAAAGTCCGATTCTAATTGCGCATAACTAACATATGTAATGTTTCCTCCAAATTTTTCTGGTCTTTCTACTGTAATTTCAGAAAATTCGTGAAAAATGATGTGTCGTGCAATTTGTAAAATTGGGTTATTTAGATTGCCTGCTTCGCACCAGCCTTTTTTAATTTTTGAGCTGATCTCCTCATCAGAATCATGAATGAATACACCTGAACTTGGTTTGGATTTACTCATTTTTGTTCCTAAATCATCCTCTACAGGCTCAGATAAACCAGGAAGGAGACTGTGATGTACTGCAACTGGCACCTTCCATTTCATTTTTGGAAAAATCTCGCGCACAAGCATGTGAATTTTGCGTTGATCCATTCCAGCGTGTGCAATGTCAACATCAATGGTGTGAATGTCAACTGCTTGCATCGGTGGATACAAAAGCTTTGATAGATCAATTTTTTCTTCATTTTCTGAGCGACCCATGATTGTAAGTGTTCGCATTGTTCTAGCAAGTGACATATGTTTTGTGAATTGGACAAAATCCTTCCAGTATTCTTTGTGTGAATCATAAAGCTCCGTTCCCCTGATAATTTTGACGCCCGGACAGACAAGCTTGAATGCTTTTTCATAATAATTTGAGACCTTTGATATGGTATCCCAGTTTCCTTCTAGTTTGTCGTTAATTAGAGTATGCCAGTCTGCCAAAAAGATATTGCAATGTACACCAGCTTTTATGAAATCATTAATCTTGAATCCTGTACTTATCAGACTCCCCAAATGGAGAAATCCAGAGATCTCAAGTCCAATGTAGTGTTTTGGTTTTGAGTTTGTTTCAAAAAGATTTGTTAGTTCTTCTTTTGTTACTATTTCTTCGGTTGGCGGCTTTGATACTAGCTCGACTTTTTGTGAAACATCCATTCTAGTTGACTTTTATTTGAAATGCTATAAAGCTAATGAAAAATTGAAAGGAGGGAGTTTGTTATTTTTGTTGTGTGTGTTTAAAGAACTCTTGACCCGCTTTACTGATCTCCTCTGTAGACATGTCTTTTTTATGAGTCGCAATACCCCAGATATGGCCAAATGGATCTTGAATTTGGCCAAATCTGTCACCCCAAAACATATCTGCTATCTGCATCGTTGGTTTGGCTCCTGCTGCAACTGCCTTGTTGAAGGTTGTGTCTGCATCATCTACATACATGTAAATGTAAATTCCTGTTCCACCAAGCGATTGTGGAGAACGACAGTTCATTTGTGGTGCTTCCTCACTTAACATTATACGCGAGTTTCCAATGTTGAGTTCGGCGTGCATTATACTTTTGCCATCTGGTCCTGGAAATCTGTAAAGTTCTTGTGCACCAAATGCCTTTTTGTAAAACTCGATTGCATTGGCTGCTTGTTTCACTATTAGAGAAGCAGTGATAGTACTGTAACCATCTGGAATTGATTTTGCCACGAAATGATCTTTCAGATGTTTGTTTTAAGTCTTATTCCAATTTAGATGGTTACACTATGTAGATTATGTAGTTAACTCATCAAATGATTTTCGCGGTTTTGTGCTAAGGTAGAATGCATGTGCACTGATCAAAAATCCCGCAAGGAATATTTTTGTTGCAAAAATAAGATTCCATGGTCTTTGCGGATCTGGGTATGCTATTGTAAGTGAGTCAATGTCTGGTACTTTTCCGTTTTCAATTCCGGCAGTGATCTGCGCCTCAAGAACTGTGAAATTGTACAAAACTTCGTATAGACAAATTACACAAAAACCAAGAAGCATTAGCTGTAACAACGACATCTTCCAAGAATAAAGACGGGTTGTTTTCTTCCAGCCAATTCTTGAAACACAATACCAGCCAATTATGATTGCAAAAAATAACCACGTGATCAGCTTTGCAAAATGAGGAAACGGAAATTCCATTTTAACAAGAATTTCACCCATCACGTAGGTACCTTTTTCCTGCCATTCTTGCATCATTGCATAAATTGCATAGAAAGTAATTGAGGTCATCATGATAGCACAGATATAGAAAATGTACAAGAAAACCCTGTAGCCTTTTTCGTCTTCCTGCAAGTGGTGTACTTTCATTATCGACCGCTCAGTAAAGTAGATATAAAAATCATAAAGCATTGATGAGATTTATTAGCGCTTGACAAAAAGACAAGGCATGAAGGTTCCTGTGAACACACCCTTCCTCGGAAAAGAAGAGATTGCGGAGGTAAATTCTGTTCTTAGAGGCGGCACATTGACATCTTCGGCTAATCTTGGAGGCAAAAATGTGCAAGAGTTTGAGAGGCTTGCCCGTTCTTTTATCAAATCAAGATATGCAGTTGCCATCAATTCCGGAACTGCTGCGCTTCAAGCAGCCTTGTATGCATTGAATATTAGAACAGGTGATGAAGTACTTTTGCCATCATTTACCTTTGTTGCTACTGCAAATGCCGTTGTCTCTGTTGGTGCAAAGCCAGTCTTTGTTGATATACTAAAGGAAAATTATACCATGAGCCCTTCTGATCTGGAAAAAAAAATTACTAAAAGATCAAAAGCGATAATTCCGGTTCATTTGTACGGTAACGTAGCATACATTGACGAAATCTCAGAGATTGCAAAAAAACACAATTTGGATATTATTGAGGATGCTGCACAATCTATGGGTTCAAGCTACAAAGGAAAACAGACTGGTACGTTTTCTGAGATTGGTTGTTTTAGTCTTTATGCTGCAAAGGTAATGACATCAGGCGAAGGCGGAATTGTAGTAACAAATAACAAAAAACTCTGGAAAAAACTTTTGATGATAAGAAATCACGGTATGATTCATGGGTATGACACACGTGTACTTGGTTTGAATTTGAGATTGTCTGAGCTCAGCGCCGCAATTGCCAAAGTACAAATGAAAAAGCTTCCCAAGTTTTTGCAAAAGCGGCAAAAGAACGCAAAAATTCTTACCGAGCTACTTACTGGCTTAAACCTAGCTCTTCCGTATCAAAGAAAATATGAAAAAACAAACTGGTATCTTTACACAGTTGCCGCAAAGGCTCGAAACAAAATACTGAAAGAACTAAATGTAAAAGGAATTGGTGCTACAGTATACTACGAGACACCCGTGCACAAGACCCCCTTTTATAATAAAAAGATTAGACTGCAAAATACAGAGTGGGCTGCAAGCCATGTGCTTTCGTTGCCAGTCCAACCAATGGTTAGGCAGCACGATTTGGAGCTTACCGCAAAAATCATTCGTAGTGTGATTACTTGAACTCCTTAGCAGAACTTGCAGGCCATCTTTGCAAAATACTTTTACCAATAGATGAAGAGTTATTTCATGGCAATCCAGCATCAAATGTTGCCATCTGTACACTCTCAAGCATAAATCTCTTAAAGGAAATATCTAATTCCGACTTGATGACAAAGATTACTCTTGTAGGTAGACTACTCTCAGAAAACAAGGGAATTGATGCGTTAATCCGCTATGTTAACAAACACACGACTATTGACACAATAATAGTTTGTGGAATCGAAGTCTCAGGCCATATGGCAGGTCATGCCCTCTTTTGTGTGCACAAATCTGGCACAGATGGGCAGAACAGAATAATTAATTCTGTTAGTCCAGATCCAGTGCTTTCTGTTTCCAAGTATGAAATACAACAATTCCAAAGAAGAATTACATTGATTAATGAAATTGGGCAAACAAATCTAGAAAAGATCAGACCTTTCGTAAATTCTTAGTAGCCATTTCGTTGTCTGTCTCGGTTAATTTCATTTTTTCTTTTGTATTCTGCGATGATATCTTCTGGTGTAAGGTTTAGCTCAAGTGACGCCTGCACTACAAAATGCCAAATATCAATTAGTTCCTCTTTTGCGTTATCTACATTAAACGGTGTTGGTTTTTTCCACCACTTCCAGCTCGTTGTTCTCTGAAGTTCTACTGCCTCGTGAATTATTGCAGTACATAAAGCAGAGATTCTCCCCTCCACGTCTTTTGGATATCTGTCAAGGTTCATCATTTCTGCGAGACCTTTTTGGAGAGAGAAAATTAATTCTAATTTATCCATGAACAGATTCCGAATCGGTTTTCTTAAACTTTTCAGAAACCAATCATTTTTTGATATTGTTTGACTCTGTCTTCGATCTTTGTCTTATTGATTTTAAGCAAGCCGTCTATACCATATCGTTCAACTGCAAATGAGCCAAGAACATTTCCATAAATGACGGCCTTTTTGATCTCAGATAGGTTTGTGGTTTTTTTGCTTGCTAAATAGCCAATCATGGCTCCAGCAAACGAGTCGCCTGCGCCTGTTGGGTCTACAATGTCTTCAAGCGAAAATGCGACAGATGGAAAGATCACATCTTCAACGAAAAAAAGTGAGCCATGTTCTCCCTTCTTTATTATGACGTATTTTGCGCCCCAATCCATCATTTTTTTTGCACATTTGATCAGGTTGTGCTCTTTTGTGAGGAGTTTTGCTTCTTCATCATTTATGACAACGGCATCTACTGCCTTTATCATTTTAACAACTGAGGGGCGTTTTGTTGCGATCCAATATTCAATGGTGTCACACATAGAAAATTTGATGTTATCAAATTCTTTGATTAATGAGGAGTTTTGGTCCGGATCATTGTTTGCAAGATATACAAAGTCAGATTTTTTGTATTCGTCTGGTACTGTTGGCTTAAAGCCACCAAGAACATTTAGCTCGGTCTTGTTTGTAGTCCTTTTACCAAGGGTAAGGTCGTAGCTACCGTCATATCGAAAGGTTTTCCCTTTTTTAACTACAAGACCCCTCAAATCAAGATGTTTTGCAAGCGTGTCACGATATTTTTTTGGAAAATCGGTGCCGACTACTGCGATTAGACCAGTATTGACAAAAAAGCTAGCAGAAATGCCTGCAAAAGTTGCAGCCCCTCCTAAAACCTCTCTGAGAATCTTTGTTGGGGTTCTAATTGTATCTAGGGCCGTTGAGCCAAAAACAGTAAGCATTATCTACAAAATTATGCATCGTGTATAAATTCACTAGTTTGGTCCTCTGTTGGATAGTATGTGAATGGAACCTCAATTGACGCAAAGAGTAGCTGGTATTTTGTCACACCGATGATCTTTACTTGCGGGTTCTCCGAGTTTGCACTATGGTCTTTGAGGAACGTACCGCTTGTTGTTGCTTTTCCAAGCGCAGGCAGCATGAAGGGTTCTAATATGCCTCCGCCGAGAGTGTCGTCATCTGCGTCTATGGTAAATGTAGTTTTTCCAGCATTAAGAATCAATAACGATGGGTTGTTGAACTCGAGCTCCAAGTTATACAGGGAACCTTGATCTGTTTTCTGTATTAATTCGCTGTCTTTTATTACTACATTAATTTGATGGGCAGATGCGTACTGTGTATAACCAAATAAGATAACGCCGACGATTGCTATTGCTATTATTACTGCCTTTTTAGCCACGCTTTAACATTAATAATCTGCTTTTGTGCAAGGAGGCAAAAAAATTTCTTATAACGTGTGTAAAAATTTTGATCCGTTCTTTAAGCTACTTAGAGCTAGTAGAATAAATGAAAATCTCTTACTTTTAGTATAAATGGCAAAAATTCGACTCAGATTCGGCGAAAATGAGGTAGAAATAGAGTCACGTGACTTTTACATAGATAACGATACAGCTGGACAGGTAATTTCAGAACTTGCACGTAATCTTGAGAACAAGGCAAGAATAATCATGGATGATGAAATTTCGTTAGAACCACCACAACAAATCAAGCAAACATATCAAGCAAACGTTGATTATTTGAGAATGCTAAAAGACGCTGAGATCCACGAACCAGAGTTTTCTCCGCCAATGCCAGTCTCACCAGATGAGATACAATCAAAGCTCGAGTCGTTAGAAAACGATTCGTTTTTTTCAAAACCTAGAACCGTATCGGAAACTGTCGAACAGCTAAGAGAGTATGGGTGGCTTGCAAGTCCTCTTGATGTGTCAAAGATACTCGCTAAGATGGCTTTCCACAAAGAGCTAGCAAAAGACTCCCAAGAAAACAAGACTTACTATTTTAAAAAACAGGTAATTGTTTAATTAGACATTGTGTTTGCATATAATGCACTTAGGGAATATTGTTCCTTCCAGATGATCAAAATGAATATTGCATTTTTTACAGGTATGATGCATATCAAAATAGCCATCGGTTTCAGCTCGCCCCACCTGAAATGATTCAAGATCTGTACTCTTGCATTTTATACAACGACACCCACAATCACACTTCATGTGGTGACAAGGTTTGTTGTGTTAATAATTTATTTCACCTTAGTTTGTAAAGAATGTTGGTAAAAAAGAAGCGAACCATACCAATTGAGATTGATGACCATTTTAGACTGTATGGTAAGGAACCTTGGGAGGTCAATTATGGAGAAAAGTGCCCAATATGCAATGTTAGAATAGATGAGTATGGTTTTTGTTCCTGTGGTTCTAGCGGAGATTAAAGTTGTTAGTGTATCTAGCAGCGAAGATCATTGCAGTAGCCAATATCAAAACAGCTGCAATTGGGAATTCTGGGACCGCCGACACCCCAATGATTTCAACGGTACCTGTTTCGTTGGTTTTTATGTTAAGCCATACGCTTTTTTCATCTGAATAAAACTCGTGTTTTGGCATTTTATTCTCATTTAAGAATACCTCGTATGGATTCCAAAGTAATTCCAATGGTATGATTAAGGTGACGTATTGGTTTACTTCACTTACATCGAAGCTGATTTTTTTGTTTGGTTGATCAAATTCAAATGAAGAAATATCTGTATTTGTAATTATTCTGACGTCAAATTTTTTATCTTCCCATTGTACACTTTTTACTACTTCTGTTTTGTCAAGCTGATATTCTAGTTTTACCTGGCATCCATGACATCTGATTCCATCAATATCACCTAAGTTAATTGGATTTCCATTTACGAATATGAGATCTGCTTTTTTAGGCAAGTAAAACACTGTGCTTGCAGGATAATAATAATCCCACGTTAGGATTCCGTTTTTGTCTGATATTATATCAACCAAGTCATACTCAACATGAACCTTTTTCTTTGTTGGGAAAATTAAAAATGCAGTTCGATCACCGCCTGTTTCTCCATATTCTACTGAATCGCCATTCACATCGGTTATTTGCAAATTAGTAAAATCATTACTAATGACACTTAGCTGTCTAGAGTTGCTACTTGGATCTACTATATGAATAACATGCGCACTCGAGTCCTCATTTATTGTGATTTGAACTAATTGAACTGCAGGTTGGCCAAAAGTTATTTCTTGAGCAAAGACTATACCTGTAGAGAACAACGTTGCAATAACTAGTCCTAAAATAATTTTTTTCAAAATAACCGCCTATTCAGATACTGAAACCTTTAGCATTCTGATATCTTCTAATGGGCAATCATTTTTGTCTCGTTGTTGGCTAACTATAGTATCTGCGATATTGATTCCTTCTGTTACCTCGCCAAAGACAGTATACTGCCTATCAAGGAAGGTACTATCGCTAGTTACAATGAAAAATTGTGAGCCTGCGCTATTAGGATCTGCAGACCTTGCCATCGAGACCATACCACGTAAGTGTGACTTTGAATTAAATTCTGCCTTTACTGTGTAGCCTGGACCGCCAAAGCCCCATTTGGCTTTGTCCTGAGTTTTAGTATTTGGATCCCCACCCTGTATCATAAAGCCCGGTATGACCCTATGGAATAATGTACCATCATAAAATCCCGATCGTGCCAAGTTTACAAAATTTCTGACAGTTTCTGGCGCAACATCAGGTAGTAGTTTAAATACAATCTTGCCAAACTTGGTTTCAATAGTTACGTTTGCCAATTATTGGCAAAATCGTTTCTTATCATAAGAGTCTTACTATTCCTAGATAAATTATTTTGAAATTAAATTGTAATTTTTACAAAGTTTCCAGCCAAGTTGGTTTCATTTCTATGAACTGTAGAATTTGATATGGTAAGTGCCATTCTAAAATTTCTTGTTATAATAATTTTTTGTAGTTAATATGGAACACCATTATTTTATTGTAAAGTTATAGTCTTATATAGATCGAGAAAAATTACAGGTTGTGAATCGCACAAATCAAAGCACCGTCATAAAACAAGCAATCAATTCTTATCTTGAAAAGGGGCTAACCGACAAACAGGATATTTACTCTAAAGTTGTTGAGGAGCTTGGTGTTCCAAGACCTACAGTGCGAAGAGTAGCACGAGACCTCAGGAATGAGTTGCTTGTGAAAATTAAAATTTTACAATCAGAGGCGCCCCAGGCAGAATTATCTGCACAAGAAAAAGACGAATAAATTTCGTTTATCTTTTCTTTTATTCTTAGTTGAAAACTAGCATTACTGTTATATTCGTCGTGCTTTTCGTTTAAACATGGGTTATCTGGGTAATCACCTAGCGACCGTTGTGGTGTCTGCTTTTGCGGCAATCCTAACTGGGTTTTACTTTGTATCGCCTCCTGAAATTCATCTTCTTATGTTAATAGCAGTGGTGGTAACTTGGTTTCTGGCCTTTATTTGCTGGATCGCACAAAAAAGTGCAGATTACGCACATCGCTACAGCCATAGCCACGAACACCCCGATAGTGAAAAAAAAAGCTTAGCTAGTCTAGTCACTCATGCAAACACTGTATCTTTGGATGAGCGAACCAAGTTCAAAGAGTCATTTACTGTAGAGCTCGACGAGTTAAAGGACGAAGTCAAGCTCAAAGATGGAGAGATAAGCAAGCTTAGGCAGCAAATTGCCAATCTTGAGACACAGGTACAAATCGAAGCGCTCAAAGCAGAACTCGCAAATCTTAAGGCTCTTGCGGCAAAAGAAAAGTCTTCAAAAAGAAAGTAACTTACTGACAATGTTTACAACTAGATGATTTGTGGTGTTGTTTGCAACTAGGGCAGCTTATAGCACCGCCAAAATGACATTTACAGTTACAACCATCGTTTAAGATCTCTTTATTCATCAACAAGAATAATTGATACGTCATCTTAATATTTGACTGTTAAAGGAAGACTTTTGATGCTCTTAAAGGCTGTTATTGCAAGTTTGGTTTTTGCAGTAGTATTTTCAACAGTTTCTATGGCATTTGCTGACAAAGTTCAAACACAGACTACCATTACCCCAATTGGCGAGTCGATTGGGCTTGAAAAGACAACAGTCCCGTTTCATGCACCAAAACAAAATAAGCTGCCATGGGGTTTTGTTGAAGGGAAAATTGCCAATCCAGTAGACGGATATCCAGTCATAATCCAAATTTTCAAGAATGGTGAAGCAATTCATTTTGCACAGACAGATGTTAATGAGGACGGGACGTATGAATACAAATTTAGAGTAAGAGATGTAACAAGCAACAAGGTCACGACAATTTTTGAAGGCGATTACACTGTTAAGATCTTCAAGGTAGTATATCTGGACAGAGACGCTACTTTAGTTTAGAAGTAAGAAGCATCGTTTCATCAACTAGTTCTTTTAGCCTTGTTTTGCTATTTTCGTCTATAATTGCGTCATCTTTAACCATGTCTGCAGTCATGTATACTGCTTTTGGGTTTGTTATTACTCGGAAATAACTCATAAGTTGCGTAAGTAAGGTCTGTACATCAATAAATCCTATATTTCCCGAAGCAAGAATAGCAAGGCCTGCAGTTTTGCCTGCGGTGCTTTTGTAGTTTATGAATTCAAACAAGTTTTTGAGAGCAGAACTGAAAAACGAGTTGTAAATTGGCGTCCCGATCAACCACACGTCGGCTTCTGTGATGTCTTTTGCTGCCTGTAGGGTTGCCTGAGAGTAATTTTCGTTTGGACCGCGGTAGTAATCTACGCCACCGTCTGAAAGGTTGATAAATTTTGTATCGGGGTTTTTTGATTTTGTATATTCGTAAACAAATTTCATCATTACTTGCGTGTTTGCGGTTTTTCTTGGACTGCCAGATAATACAACAATTTTCACAAACATTGCGTTGTTTAATCACTATTTAAATTAAAATAAATAAAACGGGCTTGGAGGGCTTCGATCCCTCGACCTGCAACTTAGGAGGCTGCCGCGCTATCCATGTTTCGCGTCGTAATGACTCTGCGCTACAAGCCCTTGCAAAAATCAATTGGCAATTACATAAAAGCCTGACGTGCTCTCAACCCTAAACGAAAGGGATTCTAAGGTCAATTTCGTTTTTCAGAACTATATGTTGAATTGAAAATGGGTGCTTAATCAATTTTATAATCAAGGCTTGTTCTAATTAACTCGTAGATCTGATTCCAAGTTGGAATTCTTTCAGTCTGTCCCCATTTTTCAAAGTAAACTACATCTTTTAGCTCAAGTCGCGGTAGCCATTTTGCGGTCTCCAAGTCAGGCTTTTCTGCAAATTCTTCTACGTGACCAAGGCAAAGATACGCTACAGGTATTATGTGATCAGGTAGTTCAAGTGCTTGTTTTAGTATGTCATTTGAAAGAATACTTACCCATCCGACACCAATTTCTTCTGAACGTGCTGCAAGCCACAAGTTCTGTACGGCACAACAAACACTGTAAATTCCAGTTTCAGGAATACTTGATCTTCCTATTACAAATGGACCAAATCTTGAAGGATCATAGGTAACACAAATGTTAACGTCTGATTCTAAAATTCCTTCTAGTTTTAATGACAGATATTTTTCTTTTCTTGGTTCTTCCACTTGTTTTGATGAGTTTTTTCTTTCCTCTTCAAATGAGTCTTTCACTTTTCCTTTTGTTACAGGATCACGAATTAAAATAAAATTCCATGGTTGTGAGAACCCGACCGACGGTGCATGATGTGCCGCATTTAGGATTCTGGTCAAGACCTCATCAGGTATTGGTTTTGAGTTAAAGTGAGCACGAACATCTCTTCTTGTGTGAATTGCCTTGTACAGACCAGATTTTTCTTGGTTTGAAAATTTGTCGCTCATTCTAATCTAACTTGTTGAATTTCCTGTTTAAAGATTAATAATGTAGACGCCAAGTCTTGTACTTCATTGGGCCGGTAGTCTAGTCGGTTAGGATACTGCCTCGACACGGCAGTGATCGAGAGTTCGAATCTCTCTCGGCCCATTTTTAATAACCCTTGCTCTGAAAACAATTATTGTGATGTCTCAAACTCTTTTTCCACAAGACTCCAAGCTGACTCTACTACCATCATGCCTTTAGCACTGAACGTTACTGGCTGGCCATTAACTATTGCATCATATTCATTAGAATTGTCGCTCGTGTGTATTAACTGGAAAATGTTTGGTAGTTCGATTTCTGCACCTGGATAAAATGCAGCTCTACCTGGAAGTGGAATATCTTCAGTAGAGTACTGGCCTTTCCCAATAGATTTACCATTTGCGAATAGCTCGTAATCAATGATTGATACTGTAAATGTTTTTTCGCTAGGATTTTTTATCAGAAAACTTACTTCCAGTTTCGCACGGTTCTCTATGTTGTTTACATTTTGTACATTTACGTCTGTAATCTGAATTTCAGCCATGTCGAGCTGCGGATTATCAAGGCTTGCATACCATGTGAACCCTCCAAGCATAGCTAATAGTGCTCCTATTGCCGCATAAAGTATGCCTCTTCCTCTAATCAATTGTTGTTTCCCAATTATTACAACTAAAAAACGTTCCAGTCACATAGCTAATATTTGAACAAGAATTCGATAGTTTGATGGCACTAGAACAAGCTATCATCACATGGATTCACCTGATTTCTTCAGCTATTTGGGTTGGCGGCGCTCTGTTTATTGCAGTAGTATTTGCACCAGTTCTCAAAACAATGTCATCATCAGTAGAAGAAAGATTGCAAATCATGGTAAAGGTTGGAAGAAAATTTAACAAAATCGCCATGCCATCATTGATGATTTTAATTGCAACTGGAATTTTTAACTCACATCAGATCCTAAGTAGACCAGATTTTTTGTTCTCTACCACTTACGGCATTCTTCTCGTTATCAAGATAATTCTTGTTGTGGCACTGCTTGTATCATTTGTTGCTCATGTAAGAATTATCAGAAAAGACGTGGAACAAAAAATAATAGAAAAACAACTTTCCGAAGTACAAATTATACGACTTCGAAAAAAGATAATCGTTGTAGGTCAGCTAACGGTTGGTCTTTCTATTGCAATTTTGTTTGTTGCGGCATTATTGGATGCAGGAATCTGAGTTTCCCTCAATTCGTACCTCATATCCACCTTCGATCTTGCCTATACCATACTTACAATCAGTAATTTTTGATGTAATGTAGAGATTTGTTTCAAGATGTTTTGAGATTTCCTTTACCGTGAAAATTGAGAGGTCTTTAGTTAAGCTCAATGGCAATACTATCATGTCGGATAAATGCAAGTCCACGCCAAGGTTCCAACCAATGAATGTGGATGCAGATTTGTTACCAAACTCGGCACTTTTCTTATCAAACAACTCATCAGAACCAATAATTGAGTTCGGATCGCGACTAAAAATAAGCATTGCAGCTCCTTTATCAATCGCTTTTTCTTCGTTGATTTCAGTTTGTGTGGAAAATTCTTTTTTTTCTAGTGTGTTTTTGATATGACCTACTATATGTGAAATTTCACTAGTATTGAGATTAGAGTAGGAGCAAACTATTTTGGCATTTTTTTCACTTTTTTTAGTTAAAAGGAGTGGAGACAATCTCTTGCAAGGAAAAACCGTTATCTCAACTAAGCCGCCGCCTTTTGGATAATATCCTCGTCTTTGTATTTTCATTAAAAAATCAATTCCAATTCTAGAATATGCTTCAGCTAAAACGTATTTTGTATAATTTGTAGTTGGACTCCATGGCACATCTGTTCCACCCGTTATGGAAAGTTCCAATTTCTTTTTTGCAAGTGAAACTACAGGTATTATCGCTTGTAGTATAAGGGAAATGCTTCCAGCTGTACCCACATTTTCTTGGATACGTGCATTTTGGATTTCATTTGGGAAAAACTTGATGGATGTAGAACCAATGTGCAAGCCTTCTGTTTTGGCATTACAAATTTTTGCAAGAAGATTTAGTGTGGTTAGGTGTTGTGCCCTCAGACCGGGAATTTTCCTGTTGTACCTTATTTTGTCGATTTGGATTGGTCTTTTTGTTATACATGAGAGTGTAATGGCGCTTCGAAGTATTTGACCGCCGCCTTCTCCAAACGAACCGTCGATTTGCAAAGCTTCCATGATTTGTAATTTTTAACCAGCATGTGTTTATGATGGTTTTTAAATGAATTAGAAAAAAAGAGAATGTATGAATGGACTTTTTATTGGTAGGTTCCAGCCGTTTCATCTAGGTCATTTAACTGCCGTAAAATTTGCACTCTCAAGTGTAGATAGCCTGTCAATAGGCATCGGAAGTTCAAACATGTCCAATGAAAAAAGAAATCCGTTTACTGCAGACGAACGAAGTGAAATGATACTGTCTTCTCTTGATAAATCTACTTTGGAAAAAATCAAAATTTATCATATCCCTGATGTGGATGACCATGAAAAATGGACGTATCATGTTGATTCGATTGTTCCTAAATATGATGTGGTATTTTCAAATGATGATTTTACCCACAACTTGTTCAAAAAACGTGAAGTCGAGGTTGTATCCGTCCCATTAAAACACAGGGATGTTTTATCTGGAACTGAAATTCGTGCAAAAATTGCAAATGATCAAAGTTGGTACGAATTTGTCCCAGAAGGTACAAGGAAAGTTTTGTTAAAAATTAATGCAAAGCAGAGACTGAAAAATCTGTAATTATAAATAAAGCCACCAAAACAAATCTTCAGGCGATATTGTTTGGAATATTTAGTCATGTTACCAGGTCCAACTAACGTACCAGAACGAGTAATGAGGGCAATGATTACTCCTATGATCAATCACAGAAGCGATGATTTTGTAGAGTTATACGAGGATGCGGTTGAAAAAACAAAACAAGTTTTTCAAAGTAACGGTGAGGCAGTTTGTCTTTCGGCATCAGGAACTGGCGCAGTTGAAGCTGGTGTAATTAATTTAATCAAAAAAGGTGACAAGGTCATAATTCCAGTAAACGGTGAATTCAGCGGTAGATTAGCTCAAATGTTAGAATGGGCCGGAGCCACAGTAATAAAACTTGAAACCCAGCCTGGCGAAAATGCGAGTTATGAAGCTGTAAAAGAGGCGTTTGACAATAACAAAGATGTTAAGGCTTTCTACTGTGTGTGGAATGAAACGTCCACAGGAACTATGATCAAGTACTTGGACAAAATAAAGAACCTAACTTCAAGAAACGATTCGTACTATGTAGTGGATGGTGTTTCCATTGTGGGTGGTGAGGAGCTCAAGATGGATAAATGGGGAATAGATATAGCAATGACTGGTGCACAAAAAGCCTTTGCTGCCCCCCCTGGGATTTCTCCAATTGTAATAAACCCGAAAGCAAAAAAGTACATGGTAGAAAATCCACCAAAAACAATGTACTTTAACTTGTCAAGATATTTCAAGTATTACGAGGAATCAAAACACACTCCATTTACTCCAGCGCTGCCACTTCTTTATGCCTACAGAGAGGCATTAAGCATCATCTTAGAAGAGGGTCTCGATAACAGAATACGTCGCCATAGAATTTGTTCAGATGCACTATACTCGGGGCTAAGTACGATGGGCTTGACTCCGTTTGCTAAAGAAGATGCACGATCAACAGTAGTCGTGGCACTTAACTATCTGCAAGGATTAGAAGACAAAACCTTTCGAAACACACTTGCACAGAAATTTAGAGTGCTTGTTGCGGGTGGGTTTGGAAACCTAAAAGGCAAGGTGTTCAGAGTTGGTTGTATGGGCGAAGTACAAAGATACCACGTAATGAGAACAATTTCGGCAATTGGCTCTACACTTGAAATGATGGGACACCAAACCAAATCAATGGACGCGTTAAAAGTTGCTGAAGAAAAACTAAAAGCACTTTAGCCCCTGTTAGGTTCTCTTAACTTATATTAGGAAATTCGAAGATGGATCGCGTTGGCTTTCGACAAGGGCTCATTAATTTTAATTGATTACACTGCAAAAGTAAAAGATACAAACCAAGTTTTTGAGACAACAGTCGAAGAAGAGTCAAAAAAACACTCGATCTTTGAAGCCAACCTAAAGTATCAACCAAAATTAGTCTCTGTTGGAGAGTCTTGGGTCATCAAGGGTCTTGATGATGCACTTGCTAATGCAAAGGCGGGAGACAAACTCACAGTTGAGGTTACACCAGACAAAGGCTTTGGTGAACGAGATCCTTCCAAAGTGAGAATGATTCCGTTACGTAAACTTGGCGAAGATGCTGAGAAGGTCTCTGTCGGAGACACAATAGAGATAGATCAAAAAACCGGCATAGTGAGGTTTATTGGTTCTGGCAGAGTCCAAGTTGACTTTAACCACAGATTTGCAGGAAAGACAATCATCTATGATGTTAACATCTTAAAATCGCTAGAATCTGATGAAGAAAAGATAACAGCTATGTTAAAGCGGCACATACCTGTAGAGGATTCCAAGATTGTTTCGAAGTTAAATGGTAATTCGCTTGATGTCGTAATTCCTGAGGAGATCTTTGGGGCAGAAGGTTTGCGAATTATTAAACATTTTATTCAAATAGATGTTTTCAAGTTCATTCCAACTCTTGAAAAAATCAACTTTATTGAGACTTATATTAACAAAAAGACCGAAAAAACTAAAGAAAGACCCCTAGAGACCAAGGCAGCCTAAATTACACAAGTACTTTTTGCAAGATCTAGTGCTTTTGTTTTTGTCATATGAACTTCTTTTAAGATGGTATACCTTTCTGGTCTAAGCGATTGGGCAATAATTAGTGCTTTTGCGAGCAAACTCTGTTTTAGACCAATCTCTTTGGCGGTTGTTGGTGCCCCAGCATTTTTTAGAGTCTTTGAGATTTTTTTCCAATCTTGTCCTTGCAATTTTGCCATCAAAATAGCACCAATCCCACATTTTTCTCCATGGAGACCTACACCAGGCGCAATCTTGTCTAATGCGTGAGAAAACAGGTGTTCTGAGCCAGAACAAGGTCTACTACTGCCAGCTATACACGAAGCAACTCCAGCACTGATCAAGGCTTCAACTATTTCTCTAATGTCCGGAAGCCTTTTCTTTTCTGAAGCCTCGATCAAAATTTTTGCGCTCATAGACGCTAAATTTGCGGAATATCTGCCAAAATATTCACCTGTCTTGTCTCTTCCTATCTCCCAATCTCTGACTGCGGTGATTTTTGCGACAAGGTCGCCGCAACCGCTTGCCAAAAGTCTTCTTGGTGCTCTCTTTATGATGTTAATATCGACAAAGACTCCAAGTGGGGCGGTTGCAACAAGAGAGTGTGGTTTTTCTCCCCGGATAGAAACAAAAGGACTTGCAATTCCATCGTGCGATGCCGCAGTTGGTACACTCACAAATGGTCTTTGTAGATTAAATGCAATCATCTTTGCAACATCAACTGAGCGACCGCCACCAATTCCAATAATCAGATCACTTTTGTCTTTTTTAATTTCATTTTGAACTTGGCGTATTGATTTTTCGTCATTGCCTTTTGGACTATGCCAAATGGACCTTATTTTTGATTCAGAAAGCGATTTTTGAAGTTTCTTTTTAACAATTTTTTGTACATATGAGCCTGCAATAATTGAAACCTTTTTTGGTTCACCTACAGAACCCAAGAACTCCCCAAAATCACCAATGTTTTTCTCTCCAACGACAATCAGGCGTGGAAGCTCCATTGTGTGAGAGGGAGTGTTTTGCATTAAGTTGTTGATGGATTTACTCTTTATCAACCTCCCCCCAACAAAAAGTTATTTAAAAGGGTTTAAACCATCTCAGATTATCTAGGAGTATTTTATTTGTCATCTAATAATGTAGAGGAGAAAATTTTACACGGAACAACCACCGTTGGCATTAAGGCAAGTAACGGTGTGGTATTATGCGCAGACATGCGTGCAAGTGCAGGCTATTTTATTGCTAATAACAACACTATGAAAATTCAACAAATTGCAAAACATGCCGGTATGACTATGGCTGGAGGAGTTGCAGACGCACAAAACATAACTGATGTCTTACGATACCATGCAAACATACACAAGGTACAAAAAAACGAGAACATACCAATTAGGTCTCTCGCAAGACTATGCTCACTACTATTTCATCAAAACAGAGGTTACCCGTTCATTGCAGACATTCTCATTGGTGGATATGATAAAGAAGGTCCTGCGCTAGTAAACATCGACATGTTTGGCTCAGTAGAAGAAAAAAGATATGTCACTACAGGGAGCGGTTCTCCAGTGGCATATGGAGTACTAGAAGATGAATATAGTGATAACCTAAAAGTCGAAGAAGCCAAGGTTATTGCGTTACGTGCCGTAAAGGCAGCAATTGTTAGAAACATTGGTACAGGCGATGGAATCAATGTTGCAATTATTGATAAAGATGGATTTCGTCTCTTGACAAAAGAGCAGAAGAAAGCCATCATAGCGTTATAGTGATTTAATGCAAAGAAAACAACAGGAAAAGGAAGTACATTCAACAGCCCAAAGCGTAATGGCTACTATACTGCAAAGTATTCCAAAAGAAGCTCAAGTAAGCAAAATTGATTATGAGGGGCCACGAATTGCCCTTTACACAAAATCCCCCCTGTATCTGATGGAACACAACGAGATTATCTCTGATTTAGTCAATGTTATCAAAAAAAGAATTGTTGTTAGAACCGAAGAATCAATTAGAAAAACAGAAGAGGATGCAAGACAAATCATAGCAAAAGCATTACCAAAAGAAGCTGAACTTCAAGGAACCTTTTTTGACAACGCAATTGGTGAAATGTCAGTTGAGGTAAAACGACCTTGGCTTTTACACAATAACCCCCAATTCAACATTGCACAGCTAACAGAAAGCACAGGTTGGCGTCTACGAATTAGAAAAGCAACGACAATTCCATCTAGTACTATTCAAGCAATAAATTACAATCTAAAGGTCTCAACGTCCGACAGAGCAAAGCATCTCAAACAAATAGGCGAAAACATATTCCGATCCCGTCTTGCTCAAAAATCTGAAGTTTCATTGTTGACTCTAGGCGGTTTTGGCCAAGTCGGTAGATCAAGTATGATGCTAGTTACGCCAGAAAGCAAGATCTTAATCGATTGTGGTATCAACCCGGGAGCACGTACCCCAGTAGAGTCATTCCCAAGACTTGATTGGGCAAACATAACACTTGATGAAATAGACGCTGTTGTGATTAGTCATGCACATCTTGATCATACTGGATTTTTACCAGTCTTGTGCAAGTATGGTTTCAGAGGACCCATTTACTGCACAGAACCTACTTTACCGATGATGAATTTAATTCAGCTTGATGCAGTAAAGGTAGCAGCTGCTCAGGGTAGAGCGCCTGTTTACTCTGAAAGAGATGTCAAACAAATCATGAAACAAACAGTCACAATCCCGTATGGAACCGTGACTGATATTGCACCTGACATCAAACTTGTGTTTTCAAACGCTGGACACATCTTGGGATCAGCTACTTGTCACTTCCACATAGGAAATGGCGATCACAACTTTGTGTATACCGGCGATCTAAAATTTGGCAAAAGTATTTTGTTTGAAAGTGCTTCATGGAACTTCCCACGTGTAGAGACTTTGCTCATTGAAAGTACATATGGCGCAAAAGAAGACGTACAGCCCACTAGACAAGAGGTAGAGTCTGCTTTCATTAACGCCGTAAATAACACGTTAGTAGATGGAGGCAAAGTTCTTATTCCAATTCCGGCTGTCGGTCGTGCTCAGGAAATAATGATGGTAATTGATTATTATATGAAGGCGGGACAGATGGTGGAGGCACCGGTGTTCATGGAAGGGATGATTTCGGAGGCAAGTGCCATTCATGAAGCATTTCCAGAATATCTAGCACGAGAATTAAGGCAAAAAATACTTGAAACTGATGACAATCCGTTTGATTCTGAATACTTTACAAACATTGAACATTCTGATGCAAGAGAAGAACCACTTAGGGAGGGCACCCCCTGTATCATCTTGGCAACATCTGGCATGTTAGAAGGTGGACCGGTGTTGGAGTATTTCCGAAACATCGCGCCTGGGAACAAGAATAAAATAATTTTTGTTTCATACCAAGTAAATGGCACGCTAGGACGTAGAGTTTTGGATGGAGCAAGGCAGGTCTCTCTTTTGGGAAGAGAGGGTAAAGTTGAAGTTGTCAACATTAATTGTTCTATGATAAAACTTGATGGTTTTAGTGGTCACAGTGATTACAATCAACTTCTTTCATTTGTACATAAATTAAGACCAAAGCTTAGGAGAGTCCTTGTAAATCATGGAGAACGAAGAAAATGTGAGAACCTAGCTATGACAATTCGGAGAATGTTTAGGGTTCCATCCCATTATCCTCAAGTTCAGGAAGCAATTAGACTATTCTAGATACGAGCTTAATCTCAGACATACAGGACATCGTGTTTTATTAAATAGCCAAGCCCAGAAAGATACTCAGAGTCAGTGATTTTTCCTTCTGTCCACCATTTTACAACATTTTTGAACCAAGGCGGAATTCTCATGTCTTCATACTGTATTTTTATATCCTTTGTGAAAATGTTTGTCTCCACAAGTTCTGCAGTCCAAACGGTCTTTTTTATTCTGTCTTGGTGTTTAGCAAAAAGTACGGCGCCGGATTGCTTGTCAATAATTTCATAATAGCTCCCTGTATGATCTTTTGCGATCAATGCTGGTCTTTTTTTATCCATAAATGAGTAGACAATTTCATCAGTTATTTGGGCATCAAAAGTAGAACCGATTTTTGTTCCTATTTGGAGCGGTATTTTGTGCATAAATCTATAATAGTTACAGCATTTTTGATCGGCTATGCTGGTAAGACCATCCTTATTTATTTGAAAACTGTTTGTTGTCTTACCACTTTTTGTGATCTCTTGTGCTACAATAATTAGCGAATGCTCGTTTACATTTTGAAAAGTGTGAGTTAATGTGGTTATGTCTTGCATGCCAGTGTCTTTTATCGAGTACTTTAGAAAGTCATTTTGCACAGCGCAGATCCTATTTTCACAATAATTTGGGGCAGATCTGTTGATCGGTTCATGGATCATATTCGAGTTTATCATGTATCTTATTCCATATGAAAAGATGTTGTCTTTTTCCTTTCCTTGATACCATCTTTTTGCATCGTCTTTGATCCATTCTGGGATGGTTTGACTTTGAATAAGTCGATCACGTATGGGTATTGGTGCTGTGGGTTTATCTAATAGGGTAACAAGTTTCCCGATGCGATCTGCATCATTTGAATACCATAATAGATCATTGAACAAAATAGTACAACTTTGAAAATTCATGAAATATTGGTAACGCTGTCGGAATTTCTCAGTTCCAAGTTTTTCTAGATCTGGGTAAATTTTTTCACAGCTTTGGATTAATGCTATTTTCTCATCAGTAACAATAGGTGTTTCTACGGCAAACGATTTTGCATTCAATATTACCATAATTGATACTACAGCTATCAAAAGGAATTTTTCCAAATCAGGAAAATTGTGTTGTTACCCGATATTAAAAAGACGTAGAAATGATACGTTTTATTTTAATATTATTTCAGATCATATTCTGGCTTCCAAATTTTGACTCCGGGTGGAGTAACTATGATTCTTTCTTCGCCAAGCCTTGCAATATCGGCATTGTAATTTTTTGCCTGCGCATAAAGATCCTCTACTAGTTTGCGCAGCTGCTCAACATCTTTTTGTGCAAGCGGCGTTACTCGTAATATCAGTATCATGTTTTTTTTCATGTCTTCTTTGATTGAGTGAATGTCGCTTGGATCACGAATCGTTATTGCTTTTAGATATGTTGGGCTTTCTTGCTTTTGCATCTAATTATGATTGCGACTTACTCCCTCAAAAAGTCTTTCGCATCAGATATGAAGCAGTGTTATGAGTTTTGTTCCTAAATTCTATATTTGATATAATCAGATTCTTCGGCCTTAGTAGCTAGTATTTCTGACTTGTGAGCACCGTTATCTTTTTCAACATTTACAATTCCTTTAGCTTCTTTTGGAGCGTCTGAATATCGGAGTGTTATTGCTGCACAAAGATCTTTATGAGTTTCTATCACATCACTGCGTAGTAATGCAATTGGTCCCACATGATCTTTTACTTCAAATATTAAATCGTCTGGCAGTGCTAACGCTTTGATCATTTCGTTTTCGTCTTTGTTTCTTCCAACAATTAGTTTTGATTTTTCATCCAACCTAAAATGTCTCCCAACTTTTAGGAGGTCAATATCATTTGTTGTCGGAGTTGAAACATGTTTGAAGAGATCTTTAGCTCGTATGGCAAATGCTGGATCTGTTAGAAGACATCCCCCACCTGCATTTGGCGGATTTTCAATTCCAAATTCTTTTGCCATTTGGAGTTGTATTCTTCTTGTTCTTCCACGGATCATTCCCATCTCTTCTCTTTTTATTAAACCATTTTTTTCTGGTATTGTTTGCGGAAGTAATGCAGCAGAGAGTGGTCTTACTATGTAGCCATCAAGCTTAGATTCTTTTTCAATCGTCTTTAGGGCTGGACCATGCTGACTCATTGGTCTTTGACCCAACACCTCACCTGAAATGATAAAATCGGCGCCGATCTCATCCATATGTTTTTTTGCGGCCTTGAACATCATTGCTCTACAATCAATACAGGGATTCATTCCAGAACCAAATCCATGTTTTGGGTTTTTTAGCATCTCGATGTATTCATCTCCTAGATAAACTGTTTTGAGATTTACTCCGAGCGTGTCAGCTCGTTCTCTAATTTCAAATCCACAACCTCGCCCACAATCAAAATCGCAAAATGGCGTTTTTATTGCAACTGCGGAAACCTCAAAGCCCTGTTTTTGCATCATTTTTACAGCTAGTTGACTATCTAATCCGCCTGATAGTAATGCAACAATTTTACGTTTTTGTTCTTCCAACAATGCAAAAAGTTGATGGCCAGTATACAAACTTTGCAGAACATGAACTGACAGAACGATTTGTGATCTCATACCTCAGATTCGTATAAATTCACTATACAAACATCAATTTTCGCCTTGAAAGCACGTCGAAAAAAGCTAATGCAGTATGCTCAAGACATAGAGTGTGATGTTTTAGTTTCTTTTGAGCCTGAAAATCTTTTTTACATGACTGGATTCTGGGGCGAGGCAGTAGGAGTACTTGAAAAAGATGGCAGTACAACAATAATTGCGCCTGAACTCGAAGTCGAGAGGGTGAAAAAAGAATCGATAGACTGCAATATTACCAAGTCTGAGCGTGGCGTTGGGTTACTTTCTCACCTAACAGCAAAAATTACTGGTAAGAAAATCTGTACGGACTGTCAAAATTATGGCATTATGGAATCTTTGAAAAGATCTATCCCTTCGATAAAACATTCAACTGAACCGTTTTATCGTGCCAGAGAAATAAAGGATCAAAAGGAAATAAGCACTTTAAGAAAAGCTTCCCAATTAATCGACCAGTTGTATGAGTTATGTGTTAAAAAAATTGTAATAGGATATCGAGAGTCCGAGCTTCAGGCTACTTTAATGTCACATGCCATAGAATACAATATGTTCAGTACTGGATATCGTTCAACTCTAAATCCTTTGATAATTGCTGGGGGTCCGAACGGTGCATTACCACACGCACAAGTTACTAAAAGAAAATTTGCAAGTGGCGACTTAATTGTAGTTGACCTTACACTCCGATACAATGGATATGTTAGCGACGCAACTAGAACCTTTGGTCTTGGCACCATAAGCGATAAAGCAAAAGAAGTTTATGAGATAGTAAAGGAATCACAAAGAAAAGGCCTTAGAGCTGTAAAACCGTATGTTTCTTGCAAATCAGTTGATGATGCATGTAGAAAATACATTGACCAAAAAAACTTTGGTCGATATTTTATCCATTCTACTGGACATGGGATCGGTCTTGAAGTGCATGAGCTACCAACAATAAGTGCAAAAAGTCAAACTAAATTACAAAAAGGAATGGCAATAACAGTAGAGCCCGGTATCTATATCCCAAAAAAATTTGGAGTAAGAATAGAGGACTCCATCATTGTAAAAGATACTCCTCAAGTTTTGCACAAATTCACAAAAGATTTGATTGTTGTCTAGGGTGTTGTGCATTTTATACACACACTAATCTAAATTAAAATTATTTACAGATAAGATAGTGGAGTCATTTGTTGGGTATGTGCTTCCAATGAAAAATTGGAACCCCCAACAATTTCTTATGGTTTTGCCGTAGCTATTAGAATAGTCCAAGGAAACACAATTCTACCATTCTTTTTTGTATATGGAAGGGTATTTTTTCTAATTTGCTCTTTCATTGAGTATCTTTGATGAGTAGTAAGCTTGTAGATTTTTTCTTTAAGTGGTTTTGTCAAATATCTTAGATAATCATTCCAATAGTTTGCAAAAGTTCCAGGACGATACTCAAAATTATGTTGTTTTATTCTGATGTTTGTGAAACCAGCTTTTGTTAATACTTTCTTTAAGATGACTTTTGTTCCAAACCTGTCAAGTGAAGGAGCTCCCGGCGGAACATAATCTGGAATGAATTTTGTTACCACGTCAAGAATACTACTAAAGTAGGGAACTAAGTCTTTGTTGCCATGAACAGAGACTGCCAAAATACCGTCTTCCTTCAAGCAACGTCGTGCCTGAAGCAGTACCATGTTTGTATTCGGAAAAAAGAATAATGCGTATTGGCACGTTATTGCATCAAATTTTTCATTAAAACCAATATGTTCTGCATCAGCTATGACAAAATTTACATTTGTTTTGGTGTTATTCCATTTTTTTGCAATTTTAATTGCTGTTTGTGAGCTATCAACTCCTATAACCTGACCTTTATGGCCAACTTTTTGTAGAATTTCTTTTGTAACTGCGCCAGTACCGCATGCAAGATCAAGAACCTTGTAACCATGACGTATTTTTGCCATAGAAACTAATTTTGCAGTACTTTTGAAAGGACCAATATTGTTCTTGGCCCATCTTTTGTGATATCTCGGAGATATCTCATCCCATGTTTTGATTATTCTCTTTTTGTATTCTATGGAATTGAATTTAATTTTCTTAGAGCTGGCCAAATTCTCTATAATCTATGGCAAATAGCTTTTAATTATATCATCAAGGACAGTAACACATTGGATGCGGGTATTAGAGAGGGTAAGCTTCATGACATTACTCATTTTGGAGTAAGGCTTGTGATTGGCGTAATTTTCATCGTCCATGGTTCAGCAAAATTTAATCCGGGTTTTGTAGGATTTTTGTCGAGTCTCGGCATCCCAGCAGAAATGCAGATTCCCATTGCTCTTGCAGAGACGATTCCTGGAATTCTAATAATCATTGGGGTGTTGAGTAGAATTTCATCATCGTTACTTGCCATAATTGGTCTTGGGGCGATTTTTTATGTAAAACAGGCGTCGAGCCTTAGTGGAGAAAGGGGGTATGAGTTTGATCTAATTCTTTTGGCTGCAAATCTTGTAATTATTGTAATTGGTCCAGGAAGAATATCCCTATCATATTTGATAAAGAAGATACCTAGATTTTTGCAGTAAATTTTTCAAGATTGCTCTTTATTTTTATAATTATTATTGTTGGTACGATAAAATACATCCCGATGTTTAGCAGAATGATTCCAATTCCATATCCTAATAGTTCTTGTTCAGAATTAATATCCAGATAGTCTAGTATTGAAAGCGTCGATAACATTGGTGTGATTATTATTTTAACTAGCTCCTTGAACGCTGGGTTTTGCCTTTCCCAATCTGCAATGGCCGGACTAAATGAATAATAGAATTGGTTGAGGCCAAGCATAAATGATATGCCTGAATTAGTATTGAGGATGGTATTATCTCTAATTTCTCGTAACAGTTGTACTTGTGGTGCAAGTTCAGAACCAAATGCAGCTGTTGCGATCAAGCACCCACCGTTTTTATCATTAGGTGTGGAAGTATTGTCGGAATGAAATGGTGGTGATGTTACTGTAAAAGAGTTTACTGTTTCATTGAATTTTGGTAGCGTTATATCAAAATTGTTTTCAGTGTTTGTGTATGTTATAACATAGAATGTTTCAGAATTTTTTATGATAACTTCTTTAAATTTCACATTTATTATTCCCTCTGATGTGTCAAACCTACCTATCGCATCTGTTATGAATGCCTCGTTTCCATGAATGATTGTCTTTTCTTCTTTCAAAATAACCAAGGTATCATCATCAATTGCCTTTTGTAATGTTTTTTTAATTGATGATACATAGCTCTCAAGTGAAGTACCATTAGCATTTTTTGCCGAAACTGAAATTGCTGGTGTAAATCCTCCTATTTTATTTCCAACTACTACGACGTCGGGCGTATCGGGATTGCTTTTTGGTGGCTCTTGAACAAACCAACCTAACGGTGCAACAAAAGAAAACCCTAATCTTTCGTTAGAGTATTCTTGTACAGTTTGGTTTGTAGGTAAAGACAGTCTTTCTGGCTCACCGAGATCAAGAAGGTCTGGAATCTCCGAATGATTTTTTATCTCAGCTTTTAGGACTTCGGCATCACCCCACTTGAGCGGAATGTTGTTTGCCATATCTCCTGCAGTTTCCAGATTTGCGATTTTATCTAGTGTTTCATAACTACCATTTGTTACAAGCCGGCCAAATACTGCATAGTTTTGATCCAAAAAGAATGAATCCTGATGAACAATGAAAAATTGTGAGCTGCCACTGTCGGGGTCTGAGCCCCTTGCCATAGAAACAATTCCACGCGTGTGCTTTATTGTATTAAATTCGCCCGGTATAGTATACCCTGCATCGCCTGTGCCCCATTCTGACACACCTTTGTACCCCCCTGGTTTTGTTTTGGGGTCTCCTCCCTGAATCATGAAGTCTTTTATGACTCTATGAAATACTGTTCTATCGTAAAAACCATGTTCTGTTAAATTTAGAAAGTTGGAGACTGTTTTTGGTGCTTCTTTTGAGAAAAGTTCTATTACCATATCTCCTGATTTTGTGTGTAAAATCACCACTTTATCAGAGATTCCTGCTTCTGCAAAAACAGGAATCATGCCTGCAACAAGTACAACAATAGCAACAAGGCTAAATTTCAACATGGATCATTTTTGGAGCTCAAATAAAAGCCAATTGTATTAGTTTTTAACAAGTCATTTCAAAGATTTAAGATATGGATCCTAATGAAAAAATTAAAGCCCATCTGCTTTCTGTATGGAAAGAAGAAAAAAAATTATTTTCAAAAGGAAGGGAATGCATGTTTTTTTTAACAAACAAACATGTACTCTTCATAACTAAAACAGAGGCAAAGGTACAGTGGTGGAAGCCTACAGTCCAAAGACAAATCATCACTCTAATGAAATCAAATGATATAATGCTGACTCATGATGGATATAATGAAGAGAATCTTAGGTTGGATTTAGAAAATGAGAAAAATGAAGAATACCCTATTGAGGACATAGTTGACGTTGAATCTGAAGAAAAAGTCTGGGGTGGTGTTTTAAAATTAAAAATTAGACATGGTACCAAAGAAAAAAAAATTCATTTATCAATTGTCAAAGATTGGGTTGCATATCCAATCCGAGATCCAGTGAAATTTTTGAAAGTTAATTGGGCTCCGATTGTAGATTATATTAAAAATAACCAAGGAAGGTAAATTGGCTACTGTTTACGCTGTTGGAGTAGGCCCTGGCTCAAGTAATTATCTAACTGATATTGTTAAAGAGGTAATAAGTAGCTCTGATATTGTTATTGGATACAAATACACGTTGAAAACCATCGAGTTGTTGATCAAAGGTAAAGAGGTCTACGAAATAACAATGAAGGATCAAGAAGAGGTTTATCAAAAGGTTGCAAAAATATTAGGTAATAAAAAATTAGTAGTTCCGTTTACTGGCGATGTTAGTTTTTCAGAATCAGAAGTTGTAGATAGATTAATTGAAATTTTTGGTAACGTACAAGTAATCCCAGGGATTAGTTCAGTTCAGATTGCTGCCTCAAAGGCAGTAGTTCCGTTAGACAAATCCAAAGTCATTACAATGCACATAACCACATCTATTGAGGAAAAAAAATTAGAGTTGCAAAAAGCACTAATTGATGGGTTTAGTGTGATTTTGGTTCCACGCCCGTGGCCAAAAAATCCCCAAAAACACTTTATGCAATCTGAAATTGCGTACTATCTTGAAAAAAATGGTTTTGACATAAATCGTCTAAAGGTGCATGTATTTGAATTTTTGACAACCGATAAAGAAACGGAGTTTATTGGTACAATAAAAGACCTAAAAGAAAAAGAGTTTTCTGATCTTTCTGTGATGGTAATTAATCAATCAAAGTTAGAGTCGTACATCAATTTTAAAGACTAGTTTTTTGGTGTTATATTAGTACCAAGACTTAGTGAGTCTGTTTCTGAAGTCACAAAAATTGTAGTATCCATCCATTGATAGTTTTCATCAAATAGTCTGTAAAACCCAGGTTTATCGAACATCACGTCCCAAGACTTGCCTGGTTGAATATCCCCGCTTGAGATTTTATCGTCTGGAGTAAACGTCTTGTGGCGTGAGACATAGTTTGCAGTGCCGCTTTTTAGACTGTGTGATACAGTATCCTCATTTACAAAGGTGATTGTTCCACCAACAGGAATTATTATTCTGTCCTCTGAAAAGTATTTGAATGTTAATCCAATTTTTTGATCAACAAAAGTTCGTTCGCTCGGATTTGCAGAGCCTTTTAGAATTTTGACTGTGACATCAGATTTTGAGGTTTTTGCAGTTGTTTTTATGGTAAACTCGGATGCTTTTGTTGTAAGGACAAGTTTTGTTACTTGTTTTGAAGAATCAGTTAGGGTTCCAGTTAAGATGTAGATCGAATCTGTTACGGTTGTGTCAATTATTCTACCAAGTATCCTAACCGTAAATTGATTTCCTTCCGAATCAACTGCGTTTGAAATAATTCTAAAGATTTTACCGTCGTGTAAGAGCAATCCACTAAAACCAGAAATATTCAGATCCTTGTCACCAACTACGATGATGCCAGTTTGAAGATCAAAACCAATTGTATTTTTCACTTGATTTGTGATAAATAACAGATCTATGCTTGTCTCTGAAATAGAGTCTTTTGATACTGCAAAGCCATTTCCTACAAGTGAGAAAGCCTTGTTTTGTACAAGCTGTGCGCTTGCATCTTGTGCTATGATAAGGGTCACGCCTAGTAATGCAAGGGCTGCAAATGCAACATATCTCATAGTATAATCATGTTTTGATTTTGTTTATAATTTATTACTGAATTAATATTGTCAAAGCCACTAAATTTTATCACTGCTATTGTACTTATGAAAACGGAGTATTAGTGCCTGAGAACGTTTCTATCATATACGCTTCAACTAGCCCTCCCGCAATTAGCAACCCAACCACAATTCCTACCTCAATTACCGTCTGTTTCCATTGTTCTGAGATTGGAGTTTTTTTGACTAGATTGATTATCAAAAGAAAGCTTCTCGACATCCCAATCGAATATGCAGCAATCTCCATGAGACCAAAAGGAGTTGCGAAGATCATTGCAAGTGGTGGAATTTCATTCAAAAGTGGTGTAGTTGTTGCAAGGGCTGCAAATGCAAACCCTGTTGAAAACGCAGAAAAAATTCCCCAACCAACACCAAATCCAGGTATGAACATGGGTAGTGCGATCTGAGTATTATGAAGGAAGATTTCAATGCCAAAGTTTTCGCCTTGCAGTGTATCAAGTAATTTGTTAAATTCATCAAGAAATATTTCGGCTTCTTCTTCGGAAACAGTCATTTCGGCACCAGCTGAAAAAGCTATTGAAAATACAGCCAAAAAGATAAAGAAAAAACCAATTCGCTTTTTGATCACGATGGGTTTTTTTGTTGAGCTTATTTGAGTCTGTTGCTTTGCGGTTCTGTTACTTTGCACAGATTTAATTAAAACTTGTTTGGATGAAATTTCGTTATGATTAAAGATCTTAATGCTGCGCTAGATTTTGCTTTAAATCGTGGGTTTCAGATTCACCCAGATGCCCTTAAGATTCTTGAACAAATTGATGTAAAAGAGTTAGAGGGAATTATCAGGCAGGTTGTACGAGAAAAAGAGAAACAGCGATTGTACTTGATCTCACAAGAAGATTTGGAAGTATTCTTAGGAATTAAAGAGGATGAAGAATTAGAAGACTCGCATGAAATATTGTTTGACCCCACCATGAAAATTACCTTTGCTGAAGGGATTGAGGGGTTTAACGCCCTTTTCTCAAGCAGATACGCCAAACTAAAAAAAATAATGTCAAATCGACCCGAGGCAAAAATGCTAAAGCCCATTTCTTCATCCATTTCCATAAAATTAAAAGAAGAAGTCTATGTTTGTGGTCTTGTTTCAGATAGAAGAACCGATAGAAATATCACAAAAATAACACTTGATGATCCATCAGGTTCGATTGAAACCATAGTAATTGATGAAGACCTTCAAAAAGTAGCTTCTGCACTTTTAATGGATCAGTTTGTTATGGAAAAAATTGTTGCAAGTAAAAACGGGGGGTTTATTGTAAAGGATATAATTTTGCCTGACATTCCAGATCACGTCGCAAACCGTTCAAAAACTGAAACGTATGCGTTATTTGTCTCCGATTTGCATATTGGAAGTAAGTTTTTCATGGAAAAAGAATTTTCAGATCTGATCCTATGGCTTTCAAGTCCCGATCCCGTTGCACGAAAAATTAGATTTATGGTGATTGGGGGTGATGTGGTAGATGGAATTGGTATTTACCCAAACCAAGATAAGGAATTAGTTGCTCTAGATATCGGCGAACAGTTAAGACTAGTCTTTGAGGTTTTAGATAGGATCCCAAAACACATCAAAGTATTCATATCTCCTGGAAACCATGATCCTGGAAGAAGAGCACTCCCCCAGCCCGCAATGCCAGCAAAATACAATCCTAATCTTTGGGGGCGAAAAAACTTTTTCATGATTGGAAATCCAGCAATGATTTCGCTTAATAGTGTTAAAGTGTTGATCTTTCATGGACAAAGTGTTGATGATATTGTAAAAACCACTCCTGGACTTAGTTACGACAAACCTTCCAAAGTAATGCAATACTTACTCAAAGCGCGTCATCTAAGCCCAATTTATGGATCTCAAACACCACTTGCCCCAGAATTAGAAGACTTTATGGTAATTGAAGAGGTCCCCGATATTTTCCATGCAGGTCATGTGCATGTAGCCGGTTTTGATCTGTACAAGGGCGTGTTAATTGTAAACTCCGGTGCGTGGCAATCACAAACCCCATTTCAGGTAGGAATTGGAATCATGCCTACTTCTGGTCTGGCGGTCTTAGTTAATTTGAAGACTTTTAAAGTGTACACAAAAAACTTTACCTCAAATTAGAGAACATCCTCAAGTGTTGCTTCGTTTCTAAAAGTATCCTTTACTGTTTCTGTAGATATTGTAAGTGAATATTTTTTCGTTCTGCCGTGAATTCCTTGATGGACTATTTTGCCTGAGATTATTCCTGACATTTCGATTTCGCTTAGCATTTGAGTAACACGTCTTTGTGTCAGTTCTTTTTGTCGTATGGTTTTGCAGAGAGTTTTGTATGCGGTATAGATTTCTCCTGTAGAAAGCCCCGAGGCCTTCATTACAGCAAGAATTAGGAGTTTTTCATGAAGTGGGTATGAGCGGAGTGCAGTAGTTTCTTTATCTTCTTCCATTTTTTGTGAGGCTGTTCGAATGTGTTCCTCTTTTACCTTATCGGATTGTTCTCGCTCAGCGATTTCTCCTGCAACCCTTAAGAGGTCAATTGCTCGTCTTGCGTCACCGTGTTCTCGACCAGCCATTGCTGCGCATAAGTTTAGAGCAGAGCCATCTACAACATTATCCAAAAATGCGACTTTGATTCTATCTTGGAGAATCTCCTTTATTTGATCAACTGTATAATTGGTAAAGACTGTTTCTTCTTCGCTTAATGAGCTGATTACTCTTGGATCCAGCCTTTCTTTGAATGTAAGATCATTTGATATTCCAACTAGGGTTAGTGAGCCTCCCTTTAACCTCTCATTTGCTCTGGTTAATTGGTACAAGATGTCTTTACCAGTTTTTGAAACCAGGTGGGCAAGATAGTCAATTTCGTCAATTACAAAAATAATATTGTATTCGTTTTTTTCAATTGATTTTAAAAGCCTTTTGAAAACCTCACTTGTTGCGAGGCCTGTGGGTGGTAGTTCTTTTTCTGACAGGCCCAATTGCCTTCCAATACTAACAAGAAGGCCATAGAGTGTTGTTTCTTCCTTCGAGTTCGTGTAAATTAGTTTAATCGGAAATTTGGTCTTTTCAACCCGTTGTTGTATTTTTAACAGTATTTTTTTTACTACAAGTGTTTTACCTGTACCCGTCTTTCCATAAACAAGTAAATTTGATGGTCTTGATTGTTTTAAAATTGGTAATAGTGATTGAGTTATTTTTTCTTGTTCTTCATTCCTATGTAAGATTGTGTCTGGTAGGTAGGTAAAATGTAAAACACTACGATTTTTTATTATGGATTTACCGCTTTCTGCAGCATCCAATAATCTATCAACTGGATCAATCATTGAATCTCTCACACCGTCTTTTCCACTCTGTAATCAATTTAACTAGTTATGAGATGTGTTATGTTTAGAATAGGATAGTAATTGGAGTTTAGTTCGTAATTAATTATTTTTAATTTCTTATTTTGAAAAAATTTTGAAAGAAAAAGACTGGAAATACCGGTGTGTGGGCTGTTCACAATTAGTTAACGGGATGTGAATAAGGCAACCAAAAAAGCCTATTTTGACCCCAATATTTCCACTCCAAGCGTTAAGTTTACCATTAACAATGTTGATAAGGTGATTTTGACCCCAATATTTCCACTCCAGGCATAAAACCAACAAAAATGGGGAATTTTATAAAAAAATAATTGTTAACTAGAGGGAAATTAACAGGCATGGATCATACAGTCAACGTTAACAACCCTCATTGTTAACAATTATCATCGGATCTGTTCAATTGTTAACTGGTTAATTCGATCGATCACAATGACAAAAAAGCGTATTCGAATAGATTTGGAGGATACAGACGGTGCCAAATACAATTTTAACATAGAAGGGAATATCACTAGAGATAAAGTACTTAAGATATTTGAGATGATGGATTTGATGAATATAGAAGACCAAGAGGCAGCCCCACAATTAGACTCGGTTGGGGCAAAGATCTGGAATATTATTGATAAATACTTCCCAATGGGCGGCTTTACCTCAAACGAGATCCTTGAAAAATATGAGGACGAGTACAACGAACCAATCAAACTTAGTATAATTTCGACTTATTTGGCAAGATTTAACACAAAGGGAAGAATAAACCGTCTACGGAACGGCAGAGAATGGGTATACCAAGTAGCTAAATTAACCCAGAGAACGGATTAGGAGATCATCACCCTTTTTAGAACCAGAACATCACCCTGTAAGCTAATTTTGACATAATCCCCCCTTTGTATCCCAAGATATTTGCGGAACTGTTTGGGTATAGAGATGGTTCCTACAGCCGTGATCTTGACTAACTCCTCATTTTCTGATAGCATAATTAATTTATGAATTCAAGATATTTAAGATTTTTTAAATTAATATTTTATGATAAAAGGGGGAAAACTGGACAACAATAACCTAAACCATGGAAAAACTTTCCAACTAATGTTAGTAATTTAGACTGTAATTAGGTCTTCTAAATTACCAAGCTTAGATTTTCCTCGGTCTGTGATCTTGTAAGTGAACGGTTTGTTTTTAGTATTTCTTTCGACAAAACCTTCATCAAAAAGCCTTTTCATAAGTCTTGAAGTGTGTTCCCTACTTCTCCCTATAGTGATTTGGATATCACGTGATGTCATTTCCTTTGTCGTGATTAATCCTAAAACATGTTCTGTGATTCCATTAAAATCCATATTGGGCATTCTTGGCTTCTGAACGGGCTTTTCAACTTCCTTTTTAATAATTGGTTCCTCCTTCCTCTCTAAAACAGGCTCAATTCTCTCTACAGCTGGTTCTATAACGGGCTTTTCTTCTAGATCCAAGGCATCCAAACGTATTTTCATATCAATTAACTGCCTTTCATAATATTCTAGGCGTGATAGATATGAAGGATCCGTGACTTTTTGGCGTGTAAGGGCTTTAATTTTGCTATAAATTATCATACCAAAAATTCCAACAAGGAAGGCAACTATCACACCAGCTATAACCTGGGGGTCAGGAATCTCTACTAACATCACTTGAGCAATCAGTTAGTTGTGATTTATTGTGATGGGCCAACATAATTTCACATTTTACATCAACAACAATATCAAACACAATCACATTATTGTAAAACTAGTCCACAAAACCACATGATTCATCACATCCCACACGCTTGGCGAACCAATTTATCAATGACATTTATCACTTGTTCTTCCTGCTCTGGGAAAACATCACTATCTTTTATCACAGAAACTTGCTCTGCAAGCCTGGATATCACATCAATATCATCTGGTAGTAAAACATTGAGGCCACGAAGTAAAATGATTGAATAGAATAAACCCATAAGCTTTTCACGAGACTGACTTACTTGCCTAAAATAAGCGCCTTTTGAGATGTTAAAATTGAATTCAGAGAGGCTTTTCTGGTTTAGAATAATTTGAATTTGTCTTTCAGTAAATAGTGATTTTTTGATAATTTGGCTAATAATAATATTAAAATTAGATTTTTCAAACTCTGCCATAGCTATACAAATCTGTATACCGACATTGCAATTAAACTTTAAAACAATACGATCAAACCACAGACATGGCAAAAGTAGAACAATACTTACATGTAGCACGTAAGAAAAAACCAGCATTAATCTTTGTTCTAATCGACTCTGAAGTTTCTAAAATCAAAGAATCTGTTAAACTTGCAAAGAGCGTAGAGAAGATTGGGGCTTCTGCTATCCTAGTCGGTGGTTCTTCGGCAATCGATCAATTAGAGATGGCTCAAGTTGTAAAAACTCTAAAAAAAACCCTAAAAATTCCAATTATTTTGTTTCCTGGGAACATTACTGGAGTAGTTCCACACGCAGATGCAATCTTGTTTAGCTCACTTTTAAACTCGGAAAATCCTTACTACATAACCCAAGCACAGGCATTAGGTGCTCCAAGTGTACTTAAATTCGGCCTTGAGCCACTTCCGACAGCATACATCATAATTGGTGAGGGGACAACAGCTTGGTTCGTAGGTTCGGCAAGGGGGATTCCTTTTGATAAACCAAACATTGCAGCGGCATATGCCCTAGCTGCGCAATTTTTAGGCATGAGGTTTGTCTATCTAGAGGCAGGTTCGGGAGCAAAACAAAATGTCAGACCAGACATGGTTAGGATGGTTCGCAAGATCTTCAAGGGGTTCCTGATCGTGGGGGGTGGAATCCGCGATGCTAATACTGCCAAAGATCTAGTTAGAGCAGGTGCAGACGCACTCGTCATTGGTACTTTGCTTGAAAGGGAAAAGGACAGCATCAAAAAACTAACCGAAATAGCAAATAGCATTAAAAGTATTAGGAAATAACATGTCTGAGAATGCGGCAATAACCCGAATCAAGGGGATCCAAATGCCCAATTACTATTTGGATTATTACAGCCAAATTTCGGAAAAAACATACCAAGCTTTTGAGAAGGCAGCTGGGGCAAAATCCACCCTTGCCGATTGTTCTGGAAACGTAGAGCCCAAAATTGCATTTGATCTTGCAGATCGCGTCGCAAAAATGCATGATATTGACATCTCTGAACCTCTCAGACAACTCTTAAAAACAAAGGGAAAAGAGCTTGCGGCACTAGATCTGTCAAAAAATATTGCACTTGGTCAATACCTTCCACCAGAAACACCACTAGAACAAAGACTTGATCACGCAGTTCGAGTAGGACTTGCAATAGTAACCGAAGGTGTGACAATTGCACCATTACAGGGAATCTCTGCTGTTACAATTAAGAAAAACAGAGACGGCTCAGAATACCTATCTGTTTCCATCGCAGGCCCAATGCGTTCTGCAGGGGGGACTGAATCTGCAGTAACCATGCTAATCGCAGATCACGTGCGCAAGGCAGCCGGACTTGGAAAATATGAGGCTAATGCATTTGATGACGAAACAGGTAGATTTGTTGAAGAGCTTCGAATCTATGAACGAGATGTAGGTAACTTTCAGTACCATGTTTCAGACATGGACATTATTACTGTAATCTCAAACCTGCCAGTTGAGCTTGATGGTGTGGACACAGATCCAAACGAGGTAGTCAATCACAAAAACATGGTTCGAATCAAAACGGACCGAGTTCGAGGAGGTGCACTACGCGTATTAAACGACGGCATAATTGGGAGAGCGAAAAAACTACTCAAACGAATCGAGCTATATGGGCTAGACGGTTGGGAATGGCTAGGCGAACTAAAGGGCGGTATACAAAAAGGTGATGAGGAGGGCTCTGCTTCACGAAGGCTAAAAGAAGTTATCGCAGGAAGGTCAGTACTCTCACTTCCAAACAAGATTGGCGGATTTCGGCTTCGATATGGACGATCCTGTAATACCGGTTTTGCTGCTATCGGGATTCATCCAGTTGTTGCAGAAATTCTAAACCACACAATTGCCGTTGGTACGCAAGTAAAACTTGATGTCCCAGGAAAGGGAGCAACCATAGCATTCGTCGATTCAATTGAAACACCAATAGTTCGACTCAAAAATGGAAATGTAATAAAAATTCAAAACGTAGAACATGGGATTAAAATCAAAGATCAAATAGAAAAAATTCTTTACCTTGGAGACATTCTGATTTCATTTGGCGATTTTTTAGAAAATAACGCACAGCTTATTCCAACTGGATATGTGGAGGAGTTTTGGATTGAGGAATTAAAGGCAAAAATTCTCAAATATGAGCCAAACTCACAAGAACTACAACAGTTTCTAATCAGGACTCCAAACTTTGAGGAGGCATTAGAGCTATCATTAAACTTCCAAATTCCACTTCATCCCAAGTATTTGTTTTATTGGGAACAAATCTCAACTACAGAGCTAAGACAACTTTTACAGCCGACCAAAATACAAGACGATACAATTAGCTATTCATTTAACTGCAAGAAAATCTTAGAAAACCTGGGTGTCCCACACGAGGTAGTCAACGACGAATTAATACTACAAGAAATAGAGGCACAAATCTTTTACCAGTTGTTGTTTGCACACCAAATCAAACTTGATGATGCTAACACGGTTCCACAAATAATCACAAAATCTTCTGCAATAACAATCAGACCCAAGTTTTCAGCCTCAATTGGTGTAAGAATAGGGAGGCCGGAAAAGGCCGCTCCGCGACTAATGAAACCACCAGTACACGTCTTATTTCCTGTGGGAGATAAGGGCGGAAGTACTCGTGATCTCCTAAAAGCAAGTTCAAGCCCTGACTTTTATTGTAACATCAACAACCGTGTATGCAAAAACTGCAACGAACCTTCAATCAGTATAGGATGCCACAAATGTGGAAATAAAACAACAATGGAGTACATATGTGTTCTTTGCCGGACAAGCCTTGAGCAACCGTTTTGTCAAAAATGTAGAAAAAAAGTGCCAACACATTCATTTAAACCATTTCCATTAAAAGAAAAAATTCTTGCAATACAAGAAAAGATAGGCATACGTGTACAAGAACCATTCAAAGGTGTGATAGAACTGATAAGCCAAGACAGAATCGCAGAACCACTTGAGAAAGGGCTCATACGACAAAGCCTTGATCTAACAGTATTCAAAGATGGAACAATTAGATTCGACGCAACAAACTCACCACTAACACACTTCAAACCAGCATGGATTGGAACCACAATTGAAAGACTTCATGAACTAGGTTATACCGAAGACATTGACAGAAAACCACTAACCAGACCTGATCAAATTGTTGAAATCAAGATGCAGGATGTCGTAATTCCGTATGAAAGTGGTAGGTATTTGGTTAATGTTTGCAAATATATCGACACAGAACTTGAAAAACTCTATGGCAAGACGCCATTCTATAATGCTAAAAACACTGACGACCTGATCGGTCAGCTGATAATTGGCCTTGCGCCTCACACATCTGTAGGTATTGTTGGCAGAATAATTGGCTACACTGATACACACGTATGTTTTGCAACTCCGAACTGGCATTCTGCTAAGCGACGTGACGCGGATGGAGACGCGGACTCGATTATGTTGCTTATGGACGCACTACTTAACTTTTCACGGCAATTCCTATCAGACAAAATTGGTGGTCTTATGGACGCGCCACTTTTAGTTCAACCAACCGTTTTGCCACACGAATCACAGCCACAAGCACACAACTTGGAGGTCACAAAGATACTACCACTAGAATTTTTTGAGGACACATTGCTGAGCAGAAAGGCAAGTGAAGTAACATCCATTGAGATAATCAAATCGCGACTGGAAACGGAGGCGCAGTTTTATGGATATTTTTTTACTCACATAACAACAACACTTACTACCTCTAGATCTAGAAGTGCCTACTCAACACTTGGTTCAATGCTTGACAAATTTGACATGCAGATTCGAACCGCTGAACTGATAAATGCAGTCGACACAAATGAAATTGTAACAAATGTAATCACCACACACCTAGTGCCAGATATAATTGGGAATCTGCGTGCATATGGAAAACAAAAATTCCGATGTACTGCTTGTGGAAGAAAATACCGACGAACACCACTTTTGAAACGCTGCATTTGTGGAAATGATCTTATACAGACAATCACACGACCCTCAATTGAAAAATACTTGCGTCTTGCCAAAAGACTTGTTGAAAAATATGAAGTTGGTCCATATGTCAAAGGAAGGATTGCAACATTGGCAGATGAAATTGATCTGGTGTTTGGAAAAAGAAAAGGCGACCAGCTTTTACTTACTGATTACCAATAACTATCTTAGCTTGACGTACTCGTAGGCGCCAAGCTTATCATCAAAACAATAGCGAACCTTCTGGTAGTCCTTTCTGAAAGCTTTGACTTTTGGTACCATCTTTTTTGGTTCTTTTTTATCAATAACAATTTTTTTGATAAATGATGCAATTTCGTTCATTTCTGATTCTTTCATGCCTAGTCGTGTGATCTCTGATACTCCAAGTCTGATTCCACCTGGGTGGAAATAGTTTCTTCCGGCCTTGATATCGCCTGGGATTAATTGACGATTTACAATGATGTTTGCCTTTTCTAACTCTGCTTCTACTTTACCACCATCAGAATAATCTAAGACGTTTACTGCAATCTGATGCGATTTTGTAAAGCCACGTTTTTCACCCAATACTTTGAAACCGTTTTCACTTAGAGCAATTGCTAATGCCTTTGCATTCTTGATAACCTGTCTTGCATAATCTTTGCCAAACTCCAATGCTTCAGCAAATGTAATTGCTTTTGCTGCCATGTGGTGAATGTGATGGCTGCTTGTGAGGCCCGGGAATGTTGCCTTTTTTATGGCCTCACCAAATTTTTCATATGATAATACTAAGCCGCCTTGTGGGCCAAACAATGTCTTATGGGTACTCATCGTCATGGTGTCTGCCCCCTCTCTTAAAGGATCTTGGAATTGCCCTCCAGCAATTAAGCCCGCAACATGAGCTGCATCATAGTTGATGTGGATGTTATGGGCCTTGAGAAAATCCGCAAGCTCTTTTACTGGATGTGGAAACAAAAACAAAGAACCACCAAACATTGCCATTTTGGGGAGCCTGTTTGTTTTTTTCAACTCTTCGATCTTTTCTTTTGTTTTGTCAACATCGATTGTCATCTCGTCTGCGTCAAATGGATAAAATTCTACATCAAGACCATGAACAAGACCTGCAGTTCCAGAATGTTCTTTTTTACCGTGTGAAATGTGTCCACCAGCTGGAATTGACGGTGCAATCATAACATCGCCTGGATTTGTAAATGCGGAATAAATCGCCAAATTGGCAACAACACCTGAAATTGGTCTAACATCTGCAAACTCGGCTCGGTAGAGTTTTTTTGCAAGATCCATACATTGAATTTCTACTTTGTCAATGTAGATGCAGCCTGCGTATACTCGTTCGCCCGGCCAGCCTTCCGCATAGCGATTGCCAAAATCAGACAATAATGACTCACGGACGGCGGGGCTTGGCACGTTTTCGCTTGCAATTAGGGGGATCGAGTTCTCAAACCACCTATTATGTTCTTGTAAATCTGATAGAATTTTTTTGTAGGGGGTTTTGTATGTAAATTTTGCCATAATCTGGCACTCGAATGTCCCAATTTAAAACAATATTATTTGATTTAAAGGCAAAAGTTTTCTTCATAGATCGCATTAAGAAAAATAACATACTAAAAACAAACATTATCCAGTTAGCGGTTTTTTAACAGACACCGTTCATCAAACAAAGTATAAAAAGGGAAAAAAAAGATTCACTTCGTTATGAGTTTACAAGCTGCAAAAGGTGGTTCGTTGCCTGTTGTCATACTAAAAGAAGGCTCTTCAGAAAACAAAGGCAGAGAAGCTCAAAAAAACAATATTATGGCGGCTAAAATTATTGCCGAACTTGTTCATAGCAGTCTTGGTCCACGTGGCATGGACAAGATGTTAGTTGATTCGTTAGGCGATGTTACAATTACAAACGACGGTGCGACAATTTTAAAGGAAATTGATGTTCAGCATCCTGCAGCAAAAATGCTAGTTGAAATCTCAAAGACTACCGACAGTGAGGTCGGTGATGGGACTACGTCCGCAGTAGTATTAGCTGGAGCGTTACTAGAAAATGCCGAATCTCTTCTGACCCAAGAGGTTCATCCTACAATAATTGTGGACGGCTATAGAAAAGCTTCCAAAAAAGCAATTCAATATCTGAAGGAAATTTCTGAAGACGTTACTCCCAATGACAAATCGGTTCTCAATAAAATCGCAAGTACTTCAATGGAAACAAAACTTGTAAGAAAGGGTGGCGAATTATTATCTACGCTTATTGTAAAAGCTGTTCTTGCTGTTGCTGAGAAAAATGGTGAAAAATTCATAATTGATCAAGATGATGTCAAAGTGGAAAAGAAGGCAGGAGGATCTATTAAAGACTCGATTTTGATTGAAGGCATAGTACTTGACAAAGAGGTGGTTCATGGTGGAATGCCAAAAAAAATTGCCGAGGCAAAGATTGCGCTAATTAACACAGCATTAGAAATCGACAAAACTGAGTTTGATGCAAAGATAAACATCTCAAACCCACAGCAGATGAAAACATTCCTTGATGAGGAAAACAGAATGCTCAAAAACATGGTGGACAAAGTAATTGCTTCTGGGGCGAGTGTACTTTTATGTCAAAAGGGAATTGATGACATGGCACAACACTATTTGGCTCGGGCAGGAATTTTGGCAGTAAGACGTGTAAAAGAAAGTGATATGACGAAGCTTGCTAAAGCGACAGGTGCAAGAATTGTAACAAACCTTGATGATCTATTTGAAAAAGATCTTGGTGTAGCAGAACTAGTTGAGGAAAGAAAAATCGAAGAAGACAGATGGGTGTTTATTGAAGGATGTAAAAATCCAAAATCTGTCACTTTACTCTTACGAGGAGGATCACAACGGGTTGTTGACGAAGTAGAAAGATCAGTTCATGACGCAATTATGGTAGTAAAAGATGTAATGGAGCGACCAGCAATTGTTGCAGGTGGAGGGGCCCCAGAGACATATGCTGCAACCAAAATCAGAACTTGGGCAAAATCCCTTGAAGGCCGTGAACAACTTGCGGCAGAAAAATTTGCAGATGCGCTTGAGGCAATTCCACTAACATTGGCAGAAAGTGCTGGTATGGATCCAATTGATACTTTGACTAATTTACGCTCAAAACAACTTAAGGGAGAAAAATGGACGGGAATAGATGTGATGAAAGCAAGAATAAGTAACATGAAATCAAGTGATATTATAGAGCCGTTGGCAGTAAAGAATCAGATCGTTTCTGCCGCAACAGAAGCAGCTTGTATGATTTTAAGAATTGACGATGTAATTTCCGTCGCCAAATCTGCCCATCCAGCAGGCGGTCCAGAAGGTGGAATGCCTGGAATGGGAGGTATGGGAGGCATGATGCCTGGAATGGGAGGTATGGGTGGAATGGGCGATATGGGTATGGGCGAAATGTAGTTTCGGCCAAAACTATTCTCAAACATTTATTTGTTAAAATTATTTACCAAAACTAATGACTGGTACTACCAAGGTAATTACTAGTGTAAAGTACGCTTACCTTGCGGCATTCTTTGCCCTTCTTTCAGGCGTTTTCTATCCATTCATTCAAGGCGGTACACTTGACTATATGTTTCTTGGAATTTTTATTCTGTTTGTAGGACTTGCTGGAACGGTTCTTGTATACAAGGCATCAACATCTAACAAAAGACGCGGAATTTATCTTGGAATTGGGTTTGGTCTAATCGCCATATCGCTTTTCTATATTTTGCAGCTTACTGGAAGACCGCTAGTTTAAACATCAAAATAAAGATAGAACTCATGTGGGTGGGGTCTAATTGAGATCTCTCTATGATCTTTTCGTCCAAGTTCTATTATTTTGTCAATTACATCATTTGAGAAAATTGGATTGAGGAATTTGCGGTCACCCTCAAGCTCATCTAATGCTTCTCCCAAATTAGCTGGAACATTTTTGATTCCACGCTTTGTTCGCTCTTCTTTTGTCATCTTGTAAATATCTTCTAAGATTGGATCACCTGGATCCATTTTCTTCTTTATGCCATCAAGACCAGCTGCCAAAATAGCAGAAAATACTAGGTAGGGGTTTGAGGAAGGATCTGGCGCCCTGTATTCAAACCTCTTAAGATACGCATATTTTTCACCTCTGAAATGTTCTGGTACACGAATAGCAGCAGATCTGTTACTTGGGCTCCAAGCAATGTAGACTGGCGCTTCATATCCAGGTACCAACCTATGATATGAGTTTGTTGTTGGATTTGTAATTGCACATAGTGCTCTTGCATGGGCCATCACCCCACCACAAAAATATCTACCAACTTGACTGATCTCATTTTTGGCATCTTTATCAAAAAATGCATTCTTACCATCTTTCCATAAACTAACGTTAGAGTGCATACCAGAACCGGCATCCATTGAAATTGGTTTTGGCATCATAGTCGCAACCTTTCCATGTTTTTTAGCAATGTTTCTAACAACATACTTGTAACTTTGTGCACCATCTGCGGCATTTGTCAAATAATCAAATCTGATATCGATTTCACACTGGCCTGCAGTTGCAACCTCGTGGTGATGATTATCACATAAAATCCCAAAGTGCTCATTTAGCACATCCACACACTCATTTCTAAAAGCGGTCAAAGTATCCGAAGGTGTACTTGGATAGTATCCTTCCTGCAACCCCATCGGATAACCGGTTCCTTCTTGACTCCATGGCGCCTCTTTTGATTCAATGGAATAGGACTGACCTTTGTATGGCGTTAGCACATCCCAAATTATCTTATCAAAAACAAAGAATTCTACTTCTGGACCCCAAAAACTAAAATCAAATCCCTGAGTCTTTTGATATTCTTCCGCTCTTTGTGCAATTCCCCTTGGGTCTCGTTCTAGTCTACCCCTTCCACGCCCCCAATAAATATCGCAGATTAACCGTGCTGTTTTATGTTCTGTCATCCATGGGATAATGGCAAACGTGTTAGGATCCGGTCTTAAGATAAGATCGGAATCATCTACATTTGTAAAACCAACAATTGAGGAACCGTCTAGCTTCGGGAGGCCGTCTTTCATCTGATCGGGTGTAAAAAGCGACGTCGAGATCGTTGTGTGGTGGTATCTTCCAACAAGGCTAGAAAACTGCAAATCGATAAAACGAATGTTTTCGTGTTTTATTTTTGCAAAAACTTCATCGGCTGAATATTTGACTTGAGTTGCTTCACCATGAATTACTTTATATGGCATTTTAGTTCCTTCATTTTTACACGAAAAACCGCAACATTTAAGGATTAAGGTATGTGATGTCAGAAACAAAAAAAATTGATGTAAACTCGTTGTATTCAATTCTACTTCGAGAAATCGAAAATGATCATCTTCAGGAAATTGATCCGGAATTTTATAGGATGCTCTCTGAACATCTAGGTAAGCTAAAAAGTGAAGGATATGATGGACTAGAAAGCAAGATAAAAAACAGACTTGTGGAAATGATAACACAGACCATTTCACTTCTTTTGAAAACAAGAATTGAAAAGGTAATAACACAAGACGAGCTTGATTATGCAAATTTACTAGATGAGGAAAAATTCATAGTCGAGTCCCAACAACAACTCCAAGAAAGAAAAGAGATGATACTTTCTGCGACACTTAATGGCAGAACTAAACTATTAGAGTCTGTGTCAAAAAAACACAAGACAAAACCAATTACAGTCAGATTCTTAAGGGATTTTGATCAGTTTGTAGGTTCTGATTTTACAAGATATGGGCCATTTAAGGCAGAAGACGTTGCCACAATTCCAAACGAAAATGCCCAAGCATTGATTGCAAAAAACATCTCAGTTAAGCTGCATTTGGAAGACTAAATTATAGTGGCTTGAAAATAAAGAAAAGATGTCCCACATTGATGTAGATGTTATAGATTTTCTGTTACTAACAATTTATCCGGTTGTGGGATTATTTGCCATAGAGATTATTAGCAGAGTAACCAAACTTGCAAACTGGATTAAACTTGCATCCCAAGGAATTGTCTCAGTTGGATTTGGAATAGCGTATGTTACACTGATTACGGCGCATTGGCTTACTGCGCTTGTATTGTTTGCACTTGCTGTGGCCTTATTTTATCAAGCAAGGATTTCAAAACTAAAGCCAGGCAAATCAATCTACTAGTCTCTGTTCTTACCAAAAACTTTATCCAAGAAGCCGCGTTTTTGCCTTCTGATTACTTTTTTTTCGCCAAATCTTTTTGCACGAATCGATGTAAGTTTGACACACCGATGTTCTTCTGGTAATCTATGGTCTGCACAAAACTGATCTTTACAGTAATTACACTCAAATGGAAGATCTGTTTCATCGCCGCAATATGTACAGTTTACTATTTTCACTAATTATTCTTAGATTTCACAGGTAATAAATTGTAAATTGTTTAGTAAAAACGACTCTCTCAAACCTGTTAACCAAAGACGATGTCGCCGCAAAAACATAAAACAACCATTTGTGCCACACTGACTAGAATGATTAAAGACAAGATTGCAGTTGTCACAGGCGCAAGTAGTGGAATCGGAGAGGCGACCGCACTAGCACTCTCAAAGGCTGGCGCAAAAGTAGCAATTGGTGCACGACGAACAGACAGATTGGAAACATTAAAGAACCAAATTATAAAAAATGGCGGAGATGTTTTTGCCCAAAAATTAGACGTAACAAAAAAATCCGACTGTGACTCTTTTGTCGATGCGGTTGTAAAAAAATGGGGCACAATAGACATTTTGATAAACAACGCAGGACTTATGCCACTAAGCTTTTTCAAAAATCTCAAGGTAAGTGAATGGGATCAGATGATTGATGTAAACATAAAGGGGGTCTTGTATTGTACTGCAGCGGTAATTCCTCACATGCTTGTCAAAAAATCAGGTCACATCGTCAACATTTCATCTGTCGCAGGACGTATTGTCTTTCCTGCAGGCTCTGTATATTGTGCAACAAAGCATGCAGTTGCTGCCTTGAGTGAGGGGCTGCGACAGGAATTCAGCCAGCGATCTAATATCCGCGTTACATGTGTTGAACCGGGAGTTGTTGCAACCGAGCTTACCAATACTATTACAGACGATTCACTCAAGGCATTTGTAGAATCCTCAAAAAAGATGGAAGCACTAAAGGCAGAAGACATTGCAAACGCAATAGTATACGCAACAGAATCACCATCACACGTAAATGTAAATGAGATTTTGATTAGACCAACAACCCAAGAACGTTAAGTTGCCAAAACAGATTCTGATCTTAGGCGGGGGGTTTGGTGGATTGGCTACAGCAAATGAGCTTCGATCAAATCTTTCATCTGATGTGAAAATCACCATAATTGACAAAAAAGACTATTTTATGATGGATTTAGTCAAGCTTTGGATCATAAAGGGAACAAGACAGTTTGAAACATCAAAAAAACCACTTCAATCCATTGTAAAAAAGGGAATTGAGTTTGTAAATGAGCAAGTCACTGTAATTGATCCACAACAAAGAATTGTCAAGACGACAACAAAAGAATTCTCTTACGATTATCTGATAATTGCGGTAGGAGTTGAGCTTGCTCCAGAAAAAATACTAGGTCTTGCTACACACGGAATGAGTCTATATGATATTGAGCATGTACCAAAAATTCGACAAAAAATACTTGATATGAAATCAGGAAGGCTTGTTTTCGCCATCACTGGAATGCCTTACAAATGCCCACCAGCTCCATTTGAAGCTGCATTGATAATTAATACAATGTTAAAGGATCTTGGAAAACGGAATGCAATTACAATTGATTTTTACAGTCCTGCTCCAATCACACTTCCAGCTGCAGGACCAGAGGTAAGCAAGCAGCTTTTAGGAATGTTAGAATCAGAAAAAATCCAGTTCTATGGCTCTTGTAAAACAATATCGGTTGAACAAAATACATTAAAATTTGAAAACGGAAATTCTGAAAAATTTGATCTGCTGATTGCAGTCCCGCCACATAAAGCACCAAAGGTAGTATATGATGCTGGCTTTGCGCAAGAAGGTCAATTCATTACTGTAAAGCGCGACTGCAAGACTCAATATGATGATGTTTATGCAATTGGTGATGTGACTAACATGTTAGCCACATCTAGCATTGCAGTACCAAAGGCAGGAATTTTTGCAGAAGGGGAGGGAGTAGCAGTAGCTCGTGATATTATATCACAAATTAAAAAGGAAAAAACTAATTTAATTTTTGATGGGAAAGGCGGATGTTTTGTAGAGATGGGAGAAACTGCTGGTTATGTATATGTAGATATGTTTGCAGAACCAAACCCAATAACACGACTAGACAAACCAGAAATAGAACACATGTTAGAAAAAGAAAAATTTGAGCAAGAGCGTTTGCAAAAATGGTTATGATTCCTTTTTCTTTTCTTTATACATATGATCTAAGAGCGCCTTAATATCTGGGCTAATATCGTTTGCATTCTTTGCCATATCCAATTTCTCAGGTATGCCTTTTTTGAAATCTTCTACTTCTAACTCCACTCTAAGCTTTTCTTTGCAGTCTATGTGGTCTTGGTCGGTTGCAGAAATCTTGTGACAAATTGAACAGATTCTCATACCTCATTATAGATACAACGATTTAATAAATTCACAATTTGTTTCCACCATGGGGGACCGTTGTCTAGCTTGGTATGATGCTAGCCTGGGGTGCTAGAGGTCGTGGGTTCAAGTCCCACCGGTCCCACTAAACTCACAAATTACTTAAAAGATGATTTCATAAACACCGCAATGGGGAAAAATGAAACTGAGGTTGTGCCTGAAAAGTTAGACAGCCCAATAAATCTGAAGATAATTGTATTAATTGTCGTTTCAGTTACAGTGTTTCATTATGCATCCATTTACATATCCCAAGGAGATATTAGTGATCTAGCATCATACACTTTTTCCATTTTAAATCCAATTGTAACAACAATAGCTGGCTTTGTTATTGCGATAAGATACAGGTCAACAAAAATTTTTTTCAAATCATATCTATTCTTGGCAATAGCGTATTTTTGTGCAGCAGGAGGAGAAGTACTCTATTTTCTGTACGATTATGTTTTAGAAGCGCCAGCCTTTCCATCTCCCGCTGACATTCTATTTATTCCATTTTATCCACTCGTGCTTGGGCATCTTTTCCTAAATGTTTCATTTTTCAAACCAAAGATTAGGGCAAAAACCCTTCTGTGGATGATGATACTGCCCATTTCTCTTGTTATTTTCTATTTGAACTTGGTTTGGGGGTTTGAACGAGATGGTCTGTTTCTTCTTTCATTGTATTACATCATCGTTTCATCAGTTTCACTTACTATGACAATTTACGGTGCAAGTATTTTCAGGGAAGGAATTATGGGAAAGGCGTGGCTCTTATTGTTATTTGGTATCATAGCCTTTTCAATGGCCGATGTAATCTACTATAACTTGGAGGCTGATGCAGGATACACGTTGGAGCATCCTGTCAATTTATTGTGGTACGCGGGTTATTGGATAGTGACATACGCATTATACAAACACAGAAAAATTCTTTGATAAACTAAAACCTCTAGTTCCGACATTTACAATTTGGTTCACCACAAAGACAATACACATCAAATTTGAACAGTTTTGTCTTTGAAGAAATTCCATCTGTTACATCAACATACACAAGCAAGGTTTCAATGTCATTGAATTCATCCTTACTTAACTCCCAAGATAGATTGTAATTTCCGCTGGAATCCGTTATGCCAGTAAATTCTTCAAGTATGTTTTCGCCGTAATCCTCTACACGTACAAAGACCATAGCGCCATGCACAGAACCAGCCAAACTGCTAACATGCACATCCAAAGACTGCTCTGTTCCACGCCTTACTGCTTTCAGACCATTCACACTTACATCAAAACTTGAGTCGTGGTCAGCACTAGCTACAAAACCAACCTCAATTATTTTTTTATCAATTAAATATTGCATTGATAAAACAAAATCCCTATCAGAAATTTTTCCCGCTACTAGCCATTTGGCTACGTTCTTTATCCACGATGGGATGTGTGGGTTCCCACCTACATAGAAATATGATATGGGTAACTCTCTACCGGTATGATAAGCAAACACAGTATATGTGCCAAGCGGCGAATCATGATTAATTGGTATCACGGTAGAATAAGCACTACTTTCGAGAACCGGTATGGTGTATTCTGTTCTTTGGCCTTTGGGATCTACAACAATCAGAGTAACTGGACTTGTTTGTTCAAAATCTCCAGTTCTTCCTGCAATTTTTATAAAAACAGTTTGCCCATATTTTGGCAAAAAATACATGTTTTGGTTTTTGATCATGTGAGTTTTAATCAGACCTTGCTTGTTTAGCTCGCCAAGTAAATCTACAAAATAACTATCTGAAGATTGGTTGTCTGACCAAGACTTGATCTGGGTTTTTATCCAATTTGGGATTTGAACTTCTTGAGCATCGACGAACTGATCCTGCAAAACAAATGATGCAATTGAAATTACAACTAGACAAGAAAATATGGCTACAAACATGTTTTGCAATCTTGACTGCAATAATTGGTTTCATAATAATAAAAAGTTCTTCCAATTCATCCGATTTTATCAAACTGATTTAGGCTCTTCCAAATATACCACGTGGCAACAGTCCTATATGGCCTCCATTTTTCAGCCAGCTTTTCAATTTCGTCTTTTTCTGGCAGCTCAGGCATGGAATAAATCCTCTGTATTCCCTTTTTGAGGCCCAAATCCCCCACAGGTAAAACGTCCAACCTGCCTAGAGAAAAGATCAAAAACATTTCTGCGGTCCAACGACCAATTCCTTTGACTTGAGTAAGCTGCATGATCACTTCCTCATCTGTCATGTTTTTTAGCGAACGCATTTTCAACTCTTTTGATTCGATCTTTTCGGACAAATCCTTGATGTATTTTACCTTCATGCCTGACAGTCCAGCTGAGCGAAGCTTAGAATCAGGCATTTTGAGCACATCTACCGGCTTTGGGAATCTGACAAATAATTTTCTGAATTTTTTTGAAATGGATTCTGCTGCTTTTCCTGAGAGCTGTTGTGTAATGATTGCCTCAACTAACGATTCATATGGATTTTTCATAAGGTTGATTTCATATCTTCCAACATGTTTGATTATTTTTGCAAGATTTGGATCCTTTTTTAGAAACTTTACTATCTGATTTGACATATTATACCCTTAGAATCTCAAGAACTTTGTCAAAACTTTCCCGTGTTTGGGTTGCTTTGTATTGTCGTAACACTTTGATAATCTTCTGTTTTGATGGAACACTGTAAATTCGTCGAACAATTTTCGCAAGGCCAGAGCCAATAAGGATTGCTTGTGTAGCAGAAGTTACATTTGAAACCCTACGCTTAAGGCTAGCGCTCTCAAAATCAATTATTGTAATTGATCCTCCTACAATGACGTGTTTTGTTATGTTGCTAAGCTCGCCATGATCAAGACCAGCCTTATCAAGATTGTAGCAATCCTCAAGAACTTTTTTTATTGCAGATCTTAATTTAGCAGCCTTTCCACGCCCTTTAAGATCCTCGATCCAATTATAGATCTTTTTTCCATCAAGATATTCCATTACTACAAAATTGTCGCTACTTTCAATCAGTCTAGGGCCTACTTTGACCTTATTTGCAGCCTCAAGCAATGTGGTCTCCTTTGCCATGGATTCACGAGGAGAGTCTGTTCTGCGAATCTTGAGTGCAACTCGTTTTGTGCCTTTTTTTGCTAGGATTACAACTCCCGTGTATCCTTTTCCTAAAACTGCAACCTTGCCAATAAGAATAGGTCCTTGGAATGACACATTCTCAACTCCAAGCTTTTTGAGCTCAGCCAGTCTTGATTTAAGCTGTCGTCTACTGGCCTTTGGGTATCCAAGAATTATAGAATGTGGTTCTTTGGCTAAAATGTCAACTGGAAAAAATTGTCTCATCTGTTGAGACAATCTCTGAGATCGCCTCTTTAATGGATTTGCTTGTCACTTTGTGACCTAAGACAAGCTTGAATTCTTTGATGTCATCTTTGAGACCTGCCGGTACGCCAACCCGATCTAAATTCTTTCTTATCAAATCTTTCAAAAATAATATCGCATTGGTCTGCGATCTTTTTTGTATAGAACAAACCTTGCCTTGTTCATTTAGCCACATTGTAATGCTTTTCTTTTTGTTTGACGAGATGAATTTCTCTACGTGTTCTGTAGTGTAAAAGTCCGGCCCAATTCTGAGAAGGTTTTGTTCAAGCCTTGTTGATTGAAGCAAAAACAGCAACACTGCATTATTGTCTGCTGATATTATAGCTGTTTTTCTCAAAACAGAAAAACCCTCTTCTTCTATTTGTGTTGCAATAGATGTAGCAGCTCTTTTTAGCTGTCCCCAAATTATGTCCGGGCTTCTTTGTTTGTACCTAAATGACAACACAAGAACATTTTTACGCAAATCATTAGGCTTTCTCTGAGGTTTTTTCTTTAGTTTAAAAAACGAAATTGAAGGCTTTTTCAAAAATGCTCTTGATACAAGAACAAGTCTGCCTACACTCTCTGTAGAGATTGCTGCACCAAGGTTCCTATTGTTGTCAATTGGATCCATAATCACGATAGCAGTATCAAATTCCTTTGCTGCATTACCAATTACTTGACCTTGTTTTAGCTCTGATATTGCCTTGATTACACCTATAAATGAACCAAAGTTGAGAACCAGCACCTCTGCCACATAACCAGAAAAGCCCTGCTTTGCAATCTCAGCACCATAAACGTCGTTGGCTCTAAGAAACGCCTTGAGAAGTCGTACCTCGCTTTTCATCTGTGCTGTCAGAGAGTTTATCATAAATCGTGTGTGAAATGGTGATCTGTCTGCTGCACTTTTCCATCCACCTTCTTGAACATCATAACAGGGAACAAGATTTACCTTGGTACCTTTGATCTCTGCCTCAACAAATGGATGTTGTGCATACCTTACGTAAGGTTTGTAGTCCTTGAGTGCTGCAAACCCAATTTTTTTCCCAAGCTCGGAAAATTCTTTTTCTGAAACAGTCGTCTGGAACTTTATGAAGATATCAATATCTGCCTTGTTTGGTAGCCAAGTTCCTTTTGCAAAAGAACCAACTATTTCGATACCAGTTACCTGGGGATAAGGTGATACCTGTTTTTGAACAAGTCTGATTACTTGTTCTACGATAGAATCTTTTTGCTTATGTAATTTTTCAGAAGGTGTGACGAGCTTCTCTAGTTGTTTTAGGATCTCGATCATTTAGCCTGTATCGCCTCTAAATCAGAATAAACTGGGCCTGAAGAAGTCAGGATACTTTTTTTGAATTTGATCTCATTTACTTTTTGTACTCCTAGCTTTGCAGCCGAATGTTTTTCCAAGTTATCTGAAATGTCACCAATTCTATTTTTAATTCTAAATATTGTTGCGTGTGGCTTGAACGGCTTATCACTAGAAAACCCAAGTGGAACCAGTACTCCTTCCACTTTTTTTGCAAGTAATGAGAGCTTTGATCCTCCGTCTTTGTCTAGTCCAACCCATACTACCCGTGGGAATTTGGGCTTTGGAAAGGCACCAACACCCTCAAAACTCATATCGAATGGGGCAAACTCTATTGTTTTTAGCTGGGCTCCAACTTTTTGTGCCATCTCGTCAGATATTTCACCTAAAAACATCAATGTAAAGTGCATGTTTTGCGTATCAACTGGTTTTGCTTCAATTTTGAGGCTGGATTGTAGCTTTCTGATTGAATCTAATATCTGCTGATTTGATATCTCCACAGCAACAAATGTTCGCATCACAAGTTTTTGTTTTTGCGTTTTTAATGGATTGCGGTAAATTCATAGATTAGATAAAAAAAGTGTGCGTAATTGCCAAAACTTGTCGTCTGCCTCACTGGTATGCCGGGAGCTGGTAAATCCACAATAGCTGCAGGTCTGCAAAAAAAGGGATTTACGAGTATCAACATGGGCGATGCCGTACGGGCAGAAGCCAAGAAAAGAAATCTAGAACCAACAGGAGAAAATCTCGGTAAGCTAATGCTTGAACTTCGACAAAAAAATGGCCAGGGTGCAGTAGCTGAGCTGATCAAAGACCAAATTATAAACTCAGAGTCTGCTGTTGTAGTAATTGATGGTGTTCGCTCAAACGCAGAAATTGAAGTCCTAAAAAAAATTGCGACAGTAAAGCTTTTGTCAATTCACGCGTCAACTAATACCCGATACAATTTCTTGACTACACGTAAGAGATCTGATGATCCACAAAACCGTAATTCGTTTGATGAACGAGACAATAGGGAAATCAGCGTAGGTATTAGTGCATCAATTGCACTAGCTGATGAGACCATCTCGAACAACAACCTTACAATTGATCAACTTGTTGACACAGCATACGAAATAACTCTAAAGTGGCTTAAATGATTCCAGCAGTTGATTGTAGGATAGAAGCATTTTGTGAGATAAACCCTTCAGAAGATCCGCAAAAACTTGAGCAAGTAATTTCTAATATCTTTGAAAATGTAGAAATTAAAACTACTGACGGTGCAATAAAGGCAAACTCAAAAGACATATCATCACTGTCGAAAATTCATGAATCTATCCAAAACCACAAATCACAACGCGTCTATTTTCGGTTCCTTAACAACAATTTAGAAGAAAATACGACATGGTTTTATCTAAACAAACAAGCTGCATTTGCCAACTTTATAACACTGTGCGAGCATGATGACGAGTCTCCACTAGGGCCAATCAAGGTAGTAATACACTCAATGAACATCGAGCGTATAATTGAGTGGCTTGGTGGGCAAAATTAGTCAGCTTTTTTTCTTAATTTATCAGCGAAAATGGATTCCTAGACTTTTATGATTTTTACAAAAGCCTAGATAGTTGATACTGAAGATTGCCATAGTAGGCGTAATACTGGTAGTTGGAGGAATACTACTTTATCCGGAGATTACCAAGCTGTCGTCAACTCATCCCTCTGGACTTGATGCAGTGGCACAAGACCTGGGTGATCTAAAGGATACTACTGTTCAGAGAATAAACTACGAATTTGATAAAACAGTTGACAGTGTAGGAGACAAAATTGAACAAATTGCTCCAGACCCAGACGAGATAAACCCAATTAAGAAAATTCAGGAAAAAATAACCGTTCCACAACCGCAAAAAGATGTCTATTATGGCGAAGTTTATGAAAAAGACGAAGAAAACAACTGCAAAATCTCTGTTCCTAAAATGGCAAAGACAGTAAATGGCGTAAAAGAGCTTACTCACACAATCATCCTACCAGACTGCCAATATGAAAAACATCAATCCGTCCAAGTAACTGTAACTAACCCCCAAACAAATACCCAAACAGTTTCAGTAGATCCTACTCCTCAAACACAAATTTTTGAAACGTTGCAACTCAGAACAATGAGAAACAATGACAACACAGTATCAATCCACTATGATGACACATCGGGAAAAACACTCAAAGTCACTGTCACACTACGAAATTCTGAAAAAGAATTGTTTTCTGGCCAATTTTTCGCATCTAAATTTGATACCAGTGTAAATGATGTGTCGACCAGTCCTCATATAATAGAAATGCTAGTAGAACATGCGGACTATGGAACCGTATCATCATCCGTGTTTAATCCACATGGTAGCGATGATACTACCATATATGGCGTATTTACAAAATAATCCATCAACTAACTCTATCAAATAACGACACAAGATGCGGTAATGCATTAGCTGATGTTTCTCGTATTGATAAATTCACGTCTTCTGACATTTGTGTTAGCTCGGGGTTTACTTCAATTAGAACAGCACCGTTTTGTTTTGCATACAAAGGAAGTGTGTTTGCAGGCGATACAACTAGAGACGTCCCTACAATCACCATTACATCGCAGCTCTGTGAATGCATAATTGCATTTATCCACACATCCTGAGGTAGGGATTCTCCAAACCAAACAACATCGGGTCTTAACATGTTTCCACATCTGCATTTTGGAGGTAGAAAATCAAAATTAGTGGTAATATTGTCTGTGTAATCGCAAACAGTACACCTGATTCTAACCATGCTTCCGTGAAGCTCAAAGACTTTTTTACTTCCTGCCTTTTGGTGCAGACCGTCAATGTTTTGTGTCAAAACTATCACCTCTTTGTACTTTGCAAGCTCTGCTATTGCGATATGCCCATTATTTGGCTGTGCAGTAAAGATGTTTTTTCTTCTCTCTTCGTACCACTCCCAAACAAGTTTTGGATTTTGATAAAATGCATCGATTGTTGCAAGCTGCATTGGATCATATTTTCTCCAATATCCGTCCTTGCCCCTAAACGTTGGGATCCCACTTTCCTGTGAAATGCCAGCGCCGGTCACAAAGACGATTTTTCTTGCGTCTTTAATTTGCTTTGCAACTAAATCAAACATTTTATTTTATTTCTATTTCAAGTAGGTCTTTTGCAGCAGTAACAGAACCATGAATCTCCTTTGCCTCCTGCAAAAGTTCGGATTCGTCTTTGTATCTGGCTGAAAAATGAGTCAAAACCAAGTTTGCCACATTTGCTTTTTTTGCTAAAGATGCTGCTTCTTTTGCAGTAGAATGATATGTCTCAACTGCCTTGTCTTTTAGCTTGTCTGAGAAAGTACAGTCAAAGCTTAGATAATCACAGTTTTTGAAAAAATCTTCAAGTGTTTTTGTTGGACGTGTATCGCCAGAGATCCCAATTTTTTTACCTGGTCTTTTTTCTCCAAGAATTTCCGACGGGTTAATAGTTTTATCTCCAACGATGATCTCCTTGCCAACCTGCAGATCATGCCAGAGTGGGCCCTCTGGAACGCCAAGACTCTTTGCTTTTTGTAAATCAAATTTGCCCGGTTTGTCCTTTTCTTGGAACAGATAGGAAAATGCTACAACAGAATGTTCTGCATGTTCAGCAAAAACAAGATAGGATTTTTCCTCACAAATTAATCCTGGCTTTATGGCAGTAATCATGACTGGAAACGACAAACCAAAATTTAGTATTTTGATGTTTTGTGCAATAAATTCCTCAATTCCATCAGGACCGTAGATCTCAATTGGTTCTGTTCTGTGTTGTAGTGTCATTGTCTGCAGTAAGCCTAAAACCCCAATACAATGGTCTCCATGTAGATGCGTCACAAAGATTTTCATCCTCTTGTTCCAACCAAGCCCTGATCTAAGATAGGATACTTGGGCACCCTCTCCAGCATCAAACATTAAGATTTCACCGTCTTTTTCAAGACAAATACATGACATGCCACGAACTTCTGTTGGCTGCGCAGCCGACGTTCCCAAAAATACAAGCTTCATTTTACCAAAATCACCCTAGTCAGACTCTTATGCCGATAGATTTCATATTTTTTTGTTGGTTTTAGCTTGATATCCACGTCTAGGCCTTTTTTACACATGATTGCAAACTTGGTTCGCTTTGGAATCTTTGATACAAAATTTGAAATCAGTTTTTGTGGGGGTTCTGAGACTTTAGATGCTGTACCATACGGTAGATCGGTTACGATTCCATCAAATTTGTCCTTTATTTGTAACATATAGTCATAATTTTGGTTAAAGACTTGAGCGTCAAAGCCGTTGGATCGCAGATTTTTTTTTGAGATCTCACACATTTTTTTGTCAAAATCAATTCCAATTGATCTGATTCCCATTGATTCTGCTTCCAAAAGTGTACTTCCAGTACCGCAGAAAGGATCACAGATGGTTTCATCGTCGTTTAATCTTGCTAGATTAATCATTGCGCGAGTAAGCTTCCAGTCCAGCTCGTGATGGAATTTGGTTAGTTTTTTTGGTCGTTTCGATGCTTCTAACCTAGTTGAAAAGCCAAAAAAGTTCTCCTCATCTGTAAAAATTAGATATATGACCATATCTGGGTTTTCAAGTGAAACCTTGGCATTACAAAAGGTGGTAACCATACTGCCAAGTGAGCGTTCAATTTCTGAAATATCGATGTGTTTTTGTGACAGGTTGATTGCCTTGCACATAAACGTTTTTGCACCAAACAAAAGCGCATAATTCTTTTCATCAAAGAACACATTTGACATCTTTCTGATTAGCTGTCCTGCTATCTTGACAAAAGTAGCTCGCCTTACAATTTTTTCCCAAGGGGTCTTGGTTTGTACTATTATGAGATTTGATATTATATTGATCTTAGAAAACCTATCATACATTTTTATCAAAGTGACTACCTCATCTATGGCAAGCTCCAGATACTCTTTTGAAACAATGAAAAAACTCTCAGGCATCTAGATTGCCTTTGCAATTATCCCGGATACATCTACAACGGAGGTATTGCCCGGAATCGTATTTGTACTAATTATTTTTGTGACACCAGATTTTCTTATCTTTTTTTCTGCGTTATCGATTAGCAGACCGTGTGTACACGCAACAAATACACGTCTGCACCCCTGTCTTTTTAGAAATTCAGTTGCCTTTATGATGCTACCTCCAGTACTTACCATGTCGTCGACTAGCACCAAATCACGCCCTCTAACTCCATCCAAACTTGTACTCATTATTCTTACTTTTCCTGTCTTTTTATCCCGTTGTTTTTTTAATGCGACAAAATCAGTACCATACATTCTTGCAAATTCTTTTGCTCTAATTACACCACCAAGATCAGGCGAGACAACAAGCGGATCTTTGAGTTTCATCTTTTTGAAGTACTTTACCAGCTCCGATACTGCAGAAACGTTTTTGATTGGAATCTTAAAATGCTTGAGACCCAGCCTACTGTGGATATCAACTACAACAATTTTTGAGGCCCCAGCAGATTGAAGGAGCTTGGCAATTACTGATAAGGTAACTATCTCGCCTAGAAGAAACTCCCTGTCCTGCCTTGCATAGCCCATATAGGGCATGATGCAAATCACCTGTTCTGAGAACCGTCTTGCCTTGGAGATTAGTGAAAGGGTTTGAATCAGATTTGAATCAACTGGCGGACACGTTGAATTGACAACGATGATCTTGCCATTTTTTGGCTTTTTTGATATGGTGATCTTGCTTTCCCCGTCAGGAAAGACTCTAAGTTCGACAGATACAAAGTCAGCACTTAGCTTTTTTGCTAGCTTTTTTGCAAGACCTTCAGAAACCTTTCCCCCAATTACGGTTATTGACAACAACTCATCGTCCTAAAAGCGACTCTTAAATTTTGACCATGTCTACAGAACGATGATACCCATCAAACCATCCAAAATTCGACGAACAAATAGTATGAATCATCCATACAAAAGATACGCGCGCGTTAAATACAAAAAACTTCATTTCTATAGTATGACAACAACTGCTTGGAAATGTTACAGATGCGATCTAACATTCAAAGAAGAATCTCATGCAACCTTGCACAAAAACATCTGCAACCACCAATCAAGACAAATAAAAATCGCACTAGCGTAAGACGGATTAATTGGGTTTGTCCAAATTAGTAAATGAAATGCCGTAATGTGGCAGTTGGTTGTTTCCATGATTCTACCTTACATGACAATGGTGGAAAATGCCTTGTCAAGGGCTGCAAATGTGTAACATTTGTAAAAATGAATTAGACTGGGGAGGTGCTGTTTGCTATGAGCGCAGCAGCCTGTGCTAAAATGTTTAGAAATGGTTCACCAAAAAGCAGATCTACTATTCTTTGGGAAAACTTGTCTAGCACATGAGCAGTTGCGTCTGTCAGAACGGCACTTTCTACAATATCGAATGTTTTGTTTAATGCCTGATCCGCAACAACATCTGATGGAACTCCTGCATCTAACTGTCTTACTAGATCAGGAATAAAGCCGTGTACCTCACTTGGTATGCCTTCCTGCATAACTGAGGAGGCAGCTGCCTCTGATGGCTCTCTAATTGCCTCCCTTACCAGATCCTCAAACATTTGGACGACCTAAATACGCTTGACCTTTAACCTGTACTACTGTGGTTTTTAAAGTGCCTAATACCAATCTGGCATATCATAAAAAAACGCCTTTCCAGCCTGGTAAATCTGGTGTTTTAGAATGATGAGCTGTTTGTTAACTAAAGCGATAGAACAAATTATTAGTAAGAGTTTAAGAGGAAACTCGGAAAGGCCTCATGATGAGCAAAACGAATCAAACATTGGTAAGTGTGTATAACTCGATGCTAAAGACGTTGATAGACAGACGAGCAGAGCTTGTAAAGGAAATAGAGGATATCAATCATCAGATAGTAGAGTTGAAACAAGAAGCCAATGAAAGTGGCGTAACACTAGCTAGCTAAAAAATACCATTTTTGTAAAACAAAATCATTTTTCGTGTATTATTATATTATGTAAGAAAGGATCTAAATTCAATGGATCTCATTTTCTCTGACGTTCACGCAGACCTAGAAGGTCTTGATACAATTTTGGATATTGCCTTTTCAGTTGATTTTCAAAATCAATACGGTACGATCTCTAGAATAATTAATCTAGGTGATGTTATAGAGCGAGGCACAAATCCAAAAGAGGTACTCCAAAAAATGGCAGAGCTTTCAAAGTCATACCCAATGATTTCAGTCATGGGAAACCATGATGAGGGGTTTTTGTACAAACGATTCCTAAGCGGAAGCTCGTATGCAAGCCTCAAAGCCCACGAGCTTTTAACAGAGAGAGACTTGGAGTTCTTCAAACAAAACAAGGATGGCACGTACGGGAATCAGTTTGTAATTGATCAAAAAAATAAGCTTTTGATAGTACACGGCGGACCAATTACGCCAGAAAAAATCATTCAAGAAGGAGATGATCCTTGGTTGTACCAGAGGACCTGGCAGAGGCTTTCAGAAGAGGATAATGAGTTTTATAGCTATTACGGATACCATTACAAGCCTGCATCGGCATTTGCGGAAGGAAAACCATACTTTGATAATTTCATAATCTTATGTGGCCACCAGCACGTCGAGGCTGCAATAAAACAAGATAATAACCAAATTACAAACATCTGGTCATTTCTACACGAAACTGAAAAAATTAACACCCATACTTTAAGAAAACGTGAATTTCCAATAGAACAAAACTACAACTACCTATTCAGATTCGGGCTTGCTGGACCACAAGGTCACCATAGCGGTGGATTCGCCAAGCCTCACTTTGGTATAGTACAAAACGATCCACGAAAGGTAATTCTCTTTGGGCTTGAATAAAGCACTAAATTAAAATCGATTACAGCACCACAGAAAAACAATGAAAGCAATTGTACTTGGGGGATCAAAAGGAATAGGAAAGGCAATAGCAGATGCACTTGCCTCAATTGATTGCGATATCATTGCTACATCACGAAAAGAAATCGATACATCAAACTTATCAAGCGTTAAGAAATTTATTGCAAAACACAAGCAGACAGACATTTTGGTTTTAAACACTGGAGGACCACCACCAAAACAATTCCGTGATGTAACGGAAAAAGAATGGCAAAAATACCACAATCAGCTGTTTCTGGGATTTTGTCTTTTACTGCAAAAGCTAAGGGTACGAGATGATGGCTATGTTTTTGTTATAACATCTAGTGTCATAAAGGAGCCAAATCCAAGACTTGTAATATCAAGTGCATACCGACTTGCATTCACAGCAGTTTTCAAGCTTGCAAGTAAAGATCTAGCTGCAAGAAAAGTAAGCTGCATAAACATTGCTCCAGGTCTAATCAACACAGATAGGCTTCGAGACCTCGGAAATGCAGATGATCTTGCAAAGACACTTCCAATGAACCGACTGGGCGAGCCAAAGGAGATTGGAAACTTTGTAAAAGCAATAATTCAAAACAAAGTCAAGTACCTTTCTGGCGTTACAATTAACTTTGATGGAGCAAACTCTAACTTTGTTTTATAAGACAAACGGTTAAAGTCTCTAAAATAGAACTAGAACTATGGTGACATGCCACAAGTGTTTTGAAGAAAAGCATGATCAATGCATGGGGAAGATGGGCATGATGAAATGCACTTGTAGCGTATGTAGCCCATAAGGATGGAAAAATGAGCGCAACTGAGGTTCTTAGGGCAGATCATCTAAAAATAAAAAGACTAGAGAAAATCATCGAAAAATGCTACAAGGACTTGTACGCAGGAAAAAACATTCCGTTATCAGACATACAAAAAATCACGTTTGTGATATCAGAGTTTTTAGACTCGATTCATTATTCTAGAGAGGAGGACTCGTACTTTGCATGTGTTGCCAGCTATGACACACTAAAAGAGGAAATCCGCAAATTCATGATAGAACACGAGTTTAGCAGAAGGATTGCAAAAAATATTTCAAAACATCTGCAACGATGGCAAAGCGGTGAAGATGCAAGAGAGCCAGTCGCAAGATTCTTGCGAACCTATCATATCTACCTAAACGACCATCTGCAAAAAGAAGAAGAGTTTTTCAAAAAAGCCCAAGGAGAGGTTCTCTCAAAAGAAGAAGAGCAAGCAATGTACGAACAGTTTCAATCAGTAATGGCAGTCTCTACAAAAATTCAGACCATAATCAAGGAAATAGAATATTTAGAAAAACAAGACTGGGTTACGTCGTAAAGTCTTTAAGAACTTCAATTTTGAGGTAAACTGAAAATGACATTTGTAGTATGGATGACAGGCCTTCCCTGTTCTGGCAAAACAACCATAGTTAGAGCAATGCAAAAACACGTGCCGAATCTTGCTATTTTAGATGGCGACGAGTTACGAGAATGGTTTTCTCCAAAGGACTTTTCAAAGGAAGGTAGAATTGAGCATAACAAGCGAGTTGCACATCTAGCAAAGCTTTTACTAAAACACAATGTTCCATGTGGCGTCTCGCTAGTCAGCCCCTTTATAGTAAATAGAGAAGACGCAAGAAAAATCATCGGCGACGATACGTGCTTCTTTGAAGTATATGTCAAGTGTTCACTACAAGAATGCGAAACACGTGACGTAAAGGGCATGTACAAAAAGGCGCGAAACAACGAGATCAAAGCCTTTACTGGAATAAGTGATCCGTACGAGGCGCCAGAAAATCCAGATCTTATTCTTGACACAGAAAAAGAAACATTAGGCCAGAGCGTTCAAAATCTTTTGAACTTTTTAAAACTTAAAAATCTAGTTAACTGAGGTATCGTTTTACTATTTCATCATGAACTAAGCTATTTGTTACAAGCAAGCCATTCTCATGATTTAGATTTTCTGTATTGTAGAAAACCTCAGATCCATTCATGTCTGTCATTTTTCCACCAGACTCCGTAATGAGGCAATACGAGGCGCATGTATCCCATTGCTTTATCTTATCTGAGGTTGTTAGATACAGGTCTGCCAAACCCATGCATATCTCAGCAACCTTTAGCGAGCTGCCCCTGCTCTCAAAGCTTAAAACACCGAGGTTTTTGAAAAATTGTTTTTCTTGTTCAGATAAATGAAAACGGCTGCCAACCGCCCTACATTTTTTGAGATCCGAAGTTTTGCTAACCGCTAGCTTTTGCCAAGAATTATTTTCAAGTTTATATGCACCACTTCCTTTTTGCGCTAAAAATAAGGTGTTGGTAGTAGGTCTATAAATCACACCCAGAATAGGTTTTCTGTTTTCTACTAGTCCAATCATGACGGTGAACTCGCCAGTCCTGCTTACAAAATCGCTTGTACCATCAAGAGGATCTATAATCCATATTTTTTTATGGCCTAATCGTCCCATATCATCTTCGTCTTCTTCTGACAAAATTGGTAGGCCAGAGGAGGACAAAACTTGTTTTATAATCTCGTTGCTTTCTAGGTCTGCCTGTGTTATTGGAGACTTGTCATCTTTGAGCTCAGAGCTGAATGTGGTATTGTAAATATCCATAACTGCTCTGTTTGCCTTTTTCACAGCATTGATTGCTAGTATGGCTTCATCTAACGGATTCGCAAATGGTATCTTGATAGACATGTTACGTGGTAAGCTCTGGCTTTATCGTCCAAACTATTGCCAACATAATAAACGGAATTGAGATTATTCCAACTATTTGCAACAAGACAAACACCTGCGGCTTTGCTTCATCTGGCGCAGCAAAAAACCACGGCAACGGAAGTGAGACAGCAAACCAAATTATAGCTAAAAGCGCAATAGTCTGAACTCGTTTTTTCTTTCTTGGTTCCAACACCGTTGGCTAATCAGTTGGATATTAAATTGATTTGGGATTTTTTCATTTTACAGATTCGCCTCCATCTAGGGCCAAAACTGCACCAGTAACCCAAGACGAATCATCTGAAGCAAAATAAAGGGCTGCCTTTGCAACATCGTTAGTCGTGCCGATTCTGCCAATCGGGTACTCAAAACTCAACATCTCCCTCAATGCTGGTGTTGCAATAAACTCCTGAGTCATGTCGGTTTCTACAACCCCGGGGCAAATACAGTTTACACGAACCTTGTTTTTTGCATATTCCAAAGCCCAACATTTTGTGAGAAGTACAAGTGCTGCCTTTGAAGCGGAATATGCATCTGCACTGAAGTTCTCATAGGATTTGAGACCTGCAGTTGAAGATATGTTAACTATGCAGCCACCATTTTTTTGTAGGTGTGTAATTGCAGCCTTTGTAAAGCGGAATTGCCCGTTTAGGTTAACATCAATTACCTCATTCCACTCGTCTTCAGTAATCTCGTGAAGTGACTTTATTTTTGGAAAGATTCCGGCGTTGTTTACCAAAATATCCAGCCTGCCAAACTTTTCTATTATCTTGTTTACGACGTTTTGCACCCCTGATTCCTTTCTAATGTCAGCTGGGACTGCAAAAACATCTCCGAGCTCTTTTGCTGCCTTTTGCAGACGGATGGGATCCTTTGCTGATATCACAACAGATGCTCCCTCATTTGCGAAAAGTTTGGCAACTGCTTTTCCAATCCCCCTGCTTCCGCCAGTAATCAGCGCAACTCTTCCTGCGAGTTTCATTACATCTATTTTAGATCGTCTTGTAATATTGATTTTGAAAATTTGTTCAAAAATATTGCATTATATGTAGATCTTTTATGTAATAAACCACACTAATTCTTAAATAACATAAATTACTATGAAAAATAATGCGAAAGGACATAAATCCTATCGACTGAGGATGCGTGACCTAGTAGAACAGTTAGGTGGTCCGTCAACGCATTTGGCGTAAATGATGGAAATGAGAGGTATTCTCTCAACGTTCTACGCTTGGGGTCACGCCACCTTTTATTTTATATGGAAACCAGGCGAGAAGTTTTACTGGATTTAATGGAAGGTTCTAGGTTTGTCAGGTAGTTTACTTTATGAGGTAAACGGAAACGGGACCAAGCGTATTTCCATGCGGATCAATCACAATTTGAAGCTCTTGGTCCTGTGGTACTTCTATGGTATCTTGGCCAAGATATTTCCAAGTATAATAAGTTGAGATGCCAGTCTCGTGTGGCGTTCCTTCAAGTTCAAAATCTTCAGAAAATGAAAATGTGGCACCTTTTAAGGCAATTGACAAAGTCTGAGGGCTATCCCCATTTGGAACAAATCTGAATTGATACATTCCTTTTTCGATTGAAAAAGTATCGGCAAAGATTCCATCCGTGTATAATTTTGGATCTGCCAGTCTTACATGATAAATTTCCCGACGTTCGCTTTTTTCTGATGGGATTAAAATAAGTGCAGCTAAAACCGTAACAATCCCCACCACAACTGCCCCAGAAACCGTTTTTTTGTTCACAGATTTAAAACCGAACTAATCGATATAAAATTTGCAAAAAATCAAAAAAAGGTTTAGAGTTTTAGTGCCTCTTTGAGACCTTTGTACCTATTTCTAATGGTGACCTCGGTTACGCCTGCTGCTTGGGCAATGTCTTTTTGTGTCTTGTTTTCGCCAAGCATTACGCAAGCCAAGTATAGTGCGGCTGCTGCAAGACCCATTGGATCTTTCCCAGCAGAGACCTCTATTCGACTCGCCTCCTTTAGGAATTCTAGCGCCTTTCGCTTTGTTTTTTCGCTAAGGTCAGCAATGCTTGCAATTCTTGCTACTCCCTTAATTGGATCGACTACGGGCATTTTCAAGTCTAGTTCTCTGAGAAGCAACCTGTAGCATCTTGCAACATCTTTTCGTTTGATATTGATCCCATTTGCAACATCAGTCAGTGTTCTCGGCGTCTCTGTGTTTCTACATGCTGCGTATAGTGCTGCTGCAACAAGTCCTGGAATTGAGCGTCCCCTGACAAGACCTTTATCAAGTGCCTTTCTGTAGATGTATGCAGTTTTTTCAATTACCGCATCAGAAAGTGCAAGCTTGTCCTTTAGTCTGTCGAGCTCCGAAAATGCCTGCCTGAAGTTTCTGTCAACCGGCTCATGAACCTGACTTCGCGAGTCCCAAGTTCTTAGTCTTTCAATCGTGCTTTTCATCGAAGACGTAAGTGGTTTTCCAGATGCATCCTTGTCTGCTTGGCCAATTATTGTTGCAAGACCCATGTCGTGCATTGCCAACGAAGTAGGCGTTCCAGTTCGTGTTCTGTTTTCACCCTCTTCTTTTGAAAATGATCTCCATTCTGGCCCTTCCTCTTCTACGCGTTCGGTTGCGACAAATCCGCATGTGTTACAAAACATCTCTCCGGTACTGCCATCTGTTAGCATCGATCCCTTTGCGCAACGTGGGCATCGATCGCTAACCCGTGTAGTTTGTGTCATAAGGTGTAATCCGTTTTTTGACTCTCTATATAAATATTTAACAAAATTTATCTATTATGGCGTATTTTCTGTGCCTAAAACGCTAATTTTGGAGAGTGGAAACATAAGCTAGCAAAAAACCAAATAAGACAGTTGGCTAAATCAGGATTCAAAAATTCAAAGATAAGTTTTAAAAATTTTTATTTTTTGAAATTTTTTACAATCACTAATTCAAAATTTTCTATGTAGCTAGAAAAAATTATTTCTAGTTTTTCCTTGCTACATTTTTTATTTTTTAAATGAATTATTTTTTAAATATTAAAAGCTATTTTCTCGTTTTCCAAAAACTTTACAGTTAAAAAATTTTGTTTGTCCCGATCATCAACACATCAATTTTTGTCCCGCAAATTATCCAGAGTCAAAAAACGTAAGCCTTAAATACTATCTATAGGAGGGTGTAGCTATAAAAATGGAAAAATGTCCATTATGTGGTGAAAGTGTTTCTACCACACACGCGGTAGATACACACATCAAAAAAATGCATCCGCAAAGCATTCTAGCGCAATAACTAGGCCCGAATTGTTTTTTTATTTTTCTTCATTTTTGCTAGGTTACTTTCCGCACCTATTCTATATGACTAAATTGGCTTCAAATCAATTAACCGTAGATTTGACAGGGCCGTGAAATAGATTTCACACCTTTTGATTTCAATAAACTAGCTAAAATCAGCCATGACTCACTTCCAGAAATCATGGTCAAAGCCGCCAACACCGAGCATATCAGAGAAGATCAACGACGTAATCAAACCAAAGGGAGCACTCAAGCCAAGAATTGAACAGGCTGTAAAGAAACTTCAAAGCCAAATCACCAAGCTTGACGGAATGCTTACCAAACTAAAACAGAGAGAGGAAAAATTATTCCAAAGAATCGTTGCAGCAACTCAGAAACATGATATTCACACTAGCAAGGTTTTAGCAAACGAACTTGCCGAAGTACGCAAGGTCTCAAAAATGCTAGGAAACGTAAGAACAGCACTTGAGCAAATCGAGTTACGACTGACAACATTCCACGACCTAGGAGACACAGTAGTCACAATTGCACCAACAATCGGGTTGATGAGGAGCCTCAAGGGTTCACTTGGCAAGTTTATGCCAGAAGCAGACCGCGAATTGGGCATGATGACAGAGATGCTGAATGGACTTATGATGGAGTCCTTCTCAGGCGAATCGGCATTTGGCATGGATCAGTCACTTAACGAAGAATCTGAAAAGATTCTCGAAGAGGCAGCCGCAGTTGCAGAATCGTCCGTGGACGCCAAATTCCCATCGATGCCTGTCAGCACACAATCTGCTACTTCATCAAGATACCTCTAAAGTATCCACTCTTTTTTTCTTATTTGAAAATCTAAAGGCTTTTGCCCGTTCCGCTTTGCGTTCCGCTATGAATACTAGGCATTTGGCCTTGAATCTTTGATGTTTTTAACCTTGTTTGCCTCGCCGTCAACAATACTATCAATATTAGCAAGCTTGCTTCGAAGATTATTGATTAGGGCTCCAACCTCGTCTGCTTCTTTTTCAACTTGGGCCCGTTTATTAGAAAGATCACGAATTCCGCGGTTTTCCTCGTCAATATATTCCCCAACTTTGGCTAGTTTTTCTTTGAGATTTTTGATATCAACGGATTCGTCTTCTATCTCTTTTTCAAGCTTGGTTCGCTTGTCCTTGAGGTTTTTGATCATAAGACCTACGTAATCAATTGCTTCCTCTAGCTTGGCGCGCTTGCTCATAAGCTCGCTAATACCAATATCGGAGCCAGAACTCGATAGAGGTTCAGGCATTCTTCTTACCTGTTCCGCCATGTTTTCTGTACTAGTATCTGGTTTTTCTTGTTCCATAACTCCAGCATCTTCATGCGAGGTATCGCCCCGCTTAAATCTTTCAAACATTGTATCACGGGTTCTTGTAAACTATACATACTGTAGCCTAATAAAGGTGAAGTCAACAAAAAATCAAGAAAAACCCTAATTGTTGCATCTTGTTTTTTCTACCCCGCACAAAAAATACGTCATTTTTTGGTGTTCCAGGGGTCGAAACATCTGTTCCGCTTTGCGTTCCGCTTTGCGGTTTCAAAACGTCCCTAATCAACCATCCTCACTATTACTATGCTATGTCAAAACAACAATACAGGTCCGAAATGGGCATAATGGGTGATATCCTAAATGTCACAATGGAAGGAGGAAGACAAGGAACAATCGTTTCTGCAATCTCCAGACGAGCCAATCTTTCACACTATGCCGTAATTGAAAAGTGTGAAAAACTCTCAACTGCAGGCTTGGTACAATCTATACGAACCGACAAAAACCGCCTTTATACGATAACTGAAAAAGGCATCGAATTTGTCCAAGAGTTCAGAAAGTTCCAATCACTCCTAGATTCGCTAAATTTAAGGTATTAACCATGAACAACCAAGAGGCAGTGCCCTGTAACCTACAGGACATTCCAGACGTAGAGGGAATGCTTTTTGTAAGGATTACAGATATCCTCATTAGAATGCTAAAAGCACCATTACTAGCGATAGGTATTATCCTTGCAATATTACTGCCCACCCAGCACACCTATGGTTTACTCCGCACCGCAGATTTTACTATTTATCCGGATGGCACAACTCATGTTTCTCAAGAGGCATCAGCAAATCCACAAAACCCTGAACTTTCGATCCCACTTTTTGGCAGTGTAATTGATAATTTTGTTGCACAAGATGAAAACGGCTTGTTATTGTTATATGATATTGGTGAAAATGAAGTTATTATCCAGACATTTGGGGCAACTAACGTTTCTATCGATTATGATACTTTTGATCTTGTATCAAAACAAGGCAAGATTTGGACATTTGAAATTGACTCACCTGTTGATTATACCATGACGATGCCAGAAGACACAGTAATTGTAGGAATGACAAACTTTCCAAATTTGGTTGAAACCATTAACAACAGACCACACCTCTCACTTCCAAAAGGAGAAAACCAAATTGATTATTTCTTTGGAGTCTCGGGCCCAGCACAATCTGCCTCAAATAACATTGAGAAATCAAAAACGCTAATCGAGCAGATAAATAACACTGGAATTAAAACTCCGAAGGCAACAGCAAAGCTCGAGGCAGCCATGCTATCATTTGAGAACAGACAATATGCTGATGCCGAAAAGCTAGCACTTGAAGCACAACAGATTGCATTACAAGAACAACAAACAGCTAAAGATAATGCAGTGCTGCCAAGCGACGTCTTAGACCTGAGCAACAACCTAGTTGGGATTGCGGCTTCGATTGCAGTAGTTGGCGGTGCAATCACAACAATCACATTATTCATCAAAAGAATAAAGAATGCAGTCAAAAAGAAGACTGAGCCGATTTTAGGGCAAGAGGAATCTGAGCTAGAGTTAGAGGAAACAACACAGCAGATGAGAGAAGACGACAAGCAGCTTGTTGCCTTTTTGGAGCAAAATGGTGGCCAGGCATTCGAAAAGGAACTACGTAAAAAATTCCTTTTACCACGTACAACAATGTGGCGTGCAGTCAAGAGGCTTGAGAGGCAAGGCCTTATTGTAATAGAAAAAAAAGACTTTCAAAACCTAGTTAAGCTAAGAAAAGAGGAGGGGGAACAATGAAACAGATTTTGGCATTTGCACTAATTGCCCTGGTTGCAAGCATGGTTGTTGGCGTTCCAACAGTATCTGCCAATCCTACACTTGATTCACTTGTCAATATTGCAACAAAGGCAAGAGCACAAGTACAATTCCAGCTGGAAAGGACAGCAAATGTCTCAGACGATCTAAAGGCTCTTTTTGAGCGGGGCAGCCAAGAAACAGAGATGCTAATTTCCGCAGTAAAACAAAATGACGTGGCGCAGGCAAAACAGAGATTTTTGGCTGCAATGAAGATATTCAAGCAAGTCAGCGTTGAGCTCTCTGAACCCCAGCAAGCGGCTGCAACACTAAAAACATCCCAAGTCGACCCACGTATTCTAACTAATTACAAAAATGACATTGACAGAACTGAAAAATATGTTGATATGTTAAAAAACCTAGTAACAAAGAACAACTTTACAATCGATTTCTCAAAGGTTGAGGAATTAATACAAAATGCAAGATCTAGTCTTGCGGCAAGTGATATTCCCTCAATTGAAGGAATTATAGATCAGCTCAGAATAGCACTAAATGATGTCCAAAACGCAATAAGAGAGCAAACCATAGGACGCCAAAACGAGAGAGTGAGATCATTTGTAAACGATTACATTGCAAAAATTGATGTAAAACTTGCAGCTCTTGAACCATATCTAGACGAAACCATAGCGCCAAAATTTGAGGAAGTGAGGCAAACCATCACGGAGCTAAAAAACCAGACATCTGCTGATGAAGCCACAAAACTGCTAAGATATCTAGATTCTCTAGTCAAAGAAATCGAAGACTATGTCAAGACCAAACGGGATCAAATAGCGACACAACAGGCTCAAATAGAAAAACCCAAATCCGAAGAGCGATCCACCGAACCAAAACAAGAACGTTTAACACAAGATGACGCAAAGAATCAAAAGGTCTCAGCAGAAGTATTGCGACTTGAAGCAAGGCTTGCAAACATCAAGCCGTATGTTGATGAAAACACCCAGTCCAAGTTTGAAACATCAGAAAGACTTCTTGTCAAACTCATAAACCAGGAAACATCAAGCCAGGCTGATTATTTTAGGACATTAAGGATACTTGATTCGCTAGTTGACAGTCTAGAACGATACGTAGATTCTTTGCAAAAAAATGATGATACTAGATCAGACGTAGACAAGAATCAACCCAATAAATCCAACGAAAAAGAAACACGCAACACAGAGCGAACCAACTAATCACAACAAACTTCATATAGATTTTGTAAATCAGCAAAATTAGATGGCTTCTAGACAAATTTATGGTGGTGTCGGAATCCCAATGATAATCGTAGGAGCACTGATGGCATTTTTGTGGGCACCAACAAATACGGAGTTCGTTGAAACAATAGAATTTGTCGGAGCCCTAATTGGGATTTTAGGAGTAGTCTTTTTCTTCGCAGGTCTGCTTTATGCAAAAGAGCCTGTTGTTTCGTAGGATCCCATTAAATAACGATTAGAGCAAGATCGTCTACTTGAAACTCAGACTCTATGAAATTTTCACCTCAATTGAAGGAGAAGGAATTCTGTATGGTACAAAAACGTTATTTGTAAGACTGGCTGGATGTCCCTTTACTTGTTTTTACTGTGACACAAAAGAAGCACTACCACTAGACTCTGGCCAAGAATACGAACTTGCAGATGCATGTGCACTAATTGACAAGCACCTACAAAACCAGACCTACAAAGTCAATTTTACTGGAGGCGACCCGTTAATTCAACATGAGGCGGTAGCCGAGCTTGCAAAACATGTGCACTCCAAAAGCATCCCGACATATCTAGAGTCTTCCTGCTTTGATTCAAAGAAATTTGCACAGGTTCTACCACACATAGACTATGTCAAAATTGAATTTAAAACACAAGAATCGGAATTTGTAGATGACAAACATTATTCTACACTTTTAGAAAATGCATTAGAATGTCTGAAATCTGCGATTGCATCAAAGAAATCGACCTACATCAAAATAGTAGTGAGTGCAAAAACAGAACCAAAGCCATTTGAGGATCTTGTTTCAAAAATCTTCAAAATAGCTGATCCTAAGAATCTTAAGGGTTTTATAATACAGCCAACCTATGGAATAGCAGAACCAAATTTGCAACAACTTTTCGGTTTTTATGATATCATATATCCATACTATAATGAGGTACGTGTCGTACCCCAACTTCACAAATTCATAGGGGCACCATGAACAAAGAACGAGTAAAAAAACTAGTGCGTGAGCTAATAATCGAAATTGGCGAGGATCCAACACGCGAGGGTTTGCGTGGAACGCCGGACAGAATTGCAAGCATGTATGAGGAGATCTTTTCGGGATATGATTCGGACTCGGAACTTTCTGTACAGTTTTGCGAGGACTCAGATGCAGTAGTAATACGTGACATCAACTTTTACTCAATGTGCGAGCATCATATGCTTCCATTTTTTGGCAAAGTAAGTATCGCATATTTGCCAAATGGCCGAGTCTTTGGGCTATCAAAGCTTGTACGCCTTGTTGAAAAACACGCAAAACGTCTTCAAATCCAAGAACGAATGACAAAAAACATTGCAGATGAGCTGTACTCACAGGGAGTAAAAGGTGCAATAGTGTTATCAGAAGCTGAGCACTTATGTATGAAGATGCGCGGCGTCAAAAACAATGCTGCTATGACTTCGGCTGCATATAGGGGAGTCTATGAGAGACGGGAAAACCGAGAAGACGTTGTCGCAATGATCCGCAACACAAAACCATCCATTCTCTGAAAAAATTAAATAATCACTCAATTGGGAGCTTCTCATGGGAGCTCACAACAATGTTCACATACCAAAAGAATCGTGGCCATATTGGACTTGGTTTGCGATAGAGTTCTTTATTGTCATGGCAGTAGCCGCTCTGTCTTCACGTGAAATTGTTAGGATGTTTGAACAGACCTTTGATCCTGCAATGCAAAACTGGATTTTCTTTGGAACAATTGGAGTAATTTATCTTGTCTGGTACATTGGGATAAGGCCTCTAGTTTTCAAAAAGAAAATTCTGGAAACCAGATATTAGAGATACCTTGTTTTGTCTTTGATTTTCGCCTGCAAAAAGGCAATCTTTCTGTTATTGCATGACTCGCAACGGCCACAATGAGTCGTTTTGTTGGAATAACAACTCCAAGTCTTGAAAATATTATTGCCAAACTTTTTGTATCCTGCCTTGATTAGTGTGCTCTTTGATAAGCCTGCTAAATATGGCGTCCAGATCTGTATTTTGTTTCTTAGCCCAAGCTTTATTCCATCTATTTCTCCTTCATTTAATGCCGACTCAAGTTTTTTGGAAAATGCTGGTCTGCAATCGGGATATCTTTTGTCATTGGTGTGGGCACCATATGCAACCAAGGAGGCCTTGAATGAAAAGGCCCATGCGGCTGCAACACTCAAAAAGATAGCATTACGTATTGGAACAACTATAGAGTAATCAAATTTTGAGGGAAGCTGCTTTTTCGTACTTGTCAAAACATTACTCTGGCCATAGAGAATTTTCATAAAGTCAATTCGGACAATCTTGTGCTCTTTTAGCTCTAGGATTTTTCCGACGTGCCTTGCAGCATTTAGTTCCTTTGAGGCGCGTTGGCCATATGAAAATGTAATTCCATAAAGGTCGTACTTTGAGCTAAGGTAAGCCCCAAGGCACAAAGAATCCAGACCGCCACTAAGAATCACTACTGCTTTTTTTCTCATTTTCACAATTTTGCTAGTTACCGTCTTGCTCCTAAGGCTGGCTTGCAGATAATTACAGTACAGTCAGTTTTTGCAGAGGAAAAACCGTTTTTCATTGCCTTGGCAATTTTTTTTAGGTCAGATTTTTTTGTAGCAAATGCAATAACTGAGGGTCCTGCACCGCTGATTGTGACTCCAAGTGCCCCGGCCCCAAGTGCGTTTTTCTTAACAGATGAAAATCCAGGAATTAGGTGCTGTCTTGCAGGCTCGACTATGACGTCTTTGATCGATTTGCCTATCAGCTCTGAGTCGCCTCTTACAAATCCAGCAACAATTGCTGCAGCGTTTGAGAGGTTTGCAATAGACTCCTGGAGTCCGACATTTTTTGGAACCACGCCTCGAGAGACCGCAGTCTTTTTTGGGGGTACATCAAGATCTGGTATGGCGATACACAATCGAAGATCTTTTGGAGGCAGAATCTTGATCACATTAAGCGGATTGGTTCTAACTATTACAAATCCTCCCAAAACGGAGGCTGATACATTGTCGTAATGAATGGAGCCCGCACTTGCCTTTTCTCCAATACCTGCGCATTCAACTAATGTGTTATTATCTAATCCAAGCTGGAAGAGCCTGTCAAATGCCACTGCAGCTGCTGCAGCAGATGCTGCACTGCTTCCCATTCCAAATCCTGCTGGAACGCCCTTTTTGATCTTAATTTGAACACCACTTTTTACTTTGAATCTTTTTTTCATGTATTGTACTACAAGGCCTGCGGTGTTTTTTTGCACAGAAGTAGGAATATTATCAAAAGTAATTATTGTAATTACGTCCTTTTTCTTTATCAGCGTTACTTCGTCGTAGAAGGCATCAAGCGCTAACCCAAAGACATCAAAACCCGGGCCCAAATTTGCAGTAGAAGACGGTGCTCTTACTCTTACAGCAGATGCCATTAGTCCTCTATCTCTTCTCCCAAGTTAAGAATTCTGCTCAAGGCAGCCTCAAGATTAATCAGACCATCTCCGCTTGCGTTTGAGATCGGGATGAGCCCCTGAGCAAATCCGCCGATATTTAAGCTTCGTAACAGGTTTGTTAAAAGAACGTAAGCTTCTCCGTCAGCTTCTGCCGAAATTGCATTTTCCAGCATCTTGATATTTGTAGTCCATCTAAGAATCTCAGAAATCTTGTCTGCAATCAAATCTATTTTTGTTAGAACATTAATTGTTGGTAGGCCAAGTCTTAGCTTAATTGAGGTTGCCAAAAGTGCCATTGAAACAAAATTCGTTGCAGTTGTCACAAGTACACCATCAAACAAAAAAAGACTTGTTTTTTGCTCAGCTGCAAAATTGTTAACAAAATACGGACCGCTAGTCCTATATGCAAACAGCTCAATTTGCCCCGGTGTATCAATAATCAGATAGTCGGGATTGATACCATCTGCTTGCTGTTGAATTTCATCTAATTTTGAGGCAATCAGGTCATTTGCCATCATCAGAGCGCCGTTTGGACCAAGATCATATTGCTTCATCAAAGAGACAATATCGACTAAATCCCGTATGTCCACATCTGGGGTATATGGTAAAGAAACCACACCTGGGTCCAGATTCAAAATTGCTGCAAACGCTCCGTTTCTTGTGTAGTACTCGTGAATTTTTGAGCTGAGTAAAGATTTGCCAGCGCCAGCAGTACCTGCAACAAAAATTACTTTCAATTTTCTCAAGATGCGTGTTATTGGCTTATATTTGAATCAACTAGAATTTTTTTAAAATGAACTGGAGAATTGTTGCTTTTCTAGCTAGTCTGGTGCCATTCATAATTATTGCAATATCATTCAAGGTTAGACCAGAGGACATCTTTGCGATAGGTTTGGTCAATTTTTTGGCCGCCTTTGCTGCAATGATGTGTAAGCTTTTCTTGCAAGGCGTAAAATTCCACTATATCATACACAAGTTCCATGGATCAGTGGAGACATTTTGGAAAACAATTTTTGTTAGAATTGGAAGTGAATTTGTGACACTGACTACACCTATGTTTGTTGGAGGCGAGGTGGTTAGAATCTACTGGATGAATAAGCGTGGCCTCTCAGCTGCAAAGGCCTCATGGCTTGGAATATTTGAGATAGTGACCGAGGTTCTTGCAGCTGGAACACTTTCTGTGAGTGCAGGCATTGTTGCAATAGCGAGTGGTTATACTGTAATTGGGGTCGTCGTTCTGGCAACATCCATCCCAATTGTAAGCTTGTGGGCAGGGCTCTTTTTCTTTTCATCAAAAATAACATTCAGAGTTCCTTCAGCATTTTCTAAAATCATAATCAAATTTGGAAAAGAACGAGGCATCCACTACCTAGAAAAGACAAACCAATGGATGAATGAGATCTGCACAATGAGTCGAGAAAACATAAACTCAAAGGAAACAAGGAAGGCCTTTGTTGTGGCGTTTGCAATCTCATTTGCATCTTGGGCTGTATTTGGTTTATCATTTATGCTGATTCTGGCTGGGAGCGAAAATGCAATCAGTGCCGTTGAATCAATTTTTGCCGTGATGGCAGGAAATGCAATAGGAAATCTGCCAATAACAGTAGGGGGGTCGGGCTTGACGGAATTTGGCGTGTGGGCGTATCTTAATCATCTAAGCGAATTTAAGCTCGAGCTGCCAAAAAACAATGTAGAGTGGAACTCTATTATTGCGTGGAGAATAGCAACGTATCAAGTTCCAATCCCAATTGCGTGGTTTTTGCTAATGAAGATGGCTCTAAGAAAATATGAGAAACTACAATAGAAACTAACTTATCTTTCAGGGCTAATCTGCAGAACAATGTCATTTAAGCAAAAAATTGTTGTGGTGACTGGCGCCTCAAGTGGAATTGGGGCTGCATCTTGCATCGAGTTTGCAAAAAAAGGTGCAACCCTTGTTTTAGTTGCACGAAGAAAAAATAAGCTTGAAGAACTGCAAAAAACTCTTGATAAATTCAACGTCAAAACACTGATCTGCGAATGCGACGTCTCACAAAAAACCCAAGTCCAAAAAATGTCAAAGGAGGTCTTGAATGCTTTTGGCAGAATCGATGTTCTAGTAAACAACGCAGGCTTTGCTATCTACGGAACAGTTTCAGAACTGACAATAGAGGACATTGAATCACAGATGGCAACCAATTATTTTGGAATGATTTACTGTACCAAATATTTTCTCCCAAAAATGCTAGAACAGAATTCTGGTCATGTAGTTAATGTAGCATCTGTTGCGGCGTCATTTGGTCTTCCAGGAATTGCGTCATACTGTGCATCAAAATTTGCCATGCTTGGTTTCTCTGAAGGGTTACGACACGAGCTGCATGGAACCAAAATTGGCGTAACCGTTGTAAGCCCAATTATGGTTAAAACAAGCTTTTTTGATCATCAGTCATTTGAAAAAATGCCAAAATACTCGCCTGCTGCACTGAGTGCACAAACTGTGGCAAAGGCAGTAGTCTCAGCGGCAACCTCCTCTAGACTTGAAATCATAGTTCCGTCTATAGTCAGAGGAGCAGTGTGGGCAAAACACACCTTTCCTTACATCATAAATCCAATTCTTGGAAGTGCGTTTAGGAAGCAGATGAGAAAAAAATAATTCTATTCTTCGCCCTCATCGGATGGGACTTCATCTGAGCCGACATCAATTAGCTCCATTTTTTGTAGCGCAAACTGGTATATTGCAGGCATTTCGATTTCCTTTTCATTCTTTAGAAATTCAATGATCTTTTTACTAAGTGGAGCTTTGAACAAATCAAAATTAAACTCGTATACTACGCCTTTTTGGCAATCCAACGGCTTGATGTTCTTTGGTAGATCTAAGGTGATTATGTGACGCCCATCTTCTACTGCCTCATAGAGCTGGGCATCGATTTTTTTATCGTCGTCGTACACTTCGAGAATGTATCCGGTCCTCGTAATGGGCTCTGACTTGGCAAACTTGGCGTTTCTTATCTCATCTATTACCCAGTCTGGTAGCTCGTCCTTGGTTTTTACCATAAAGTACTCTTCCTATTTTTTGTCTTTTTTACTTTTTTGCCACCAATCAAGATAGTCATAATGCTTGTCTTCTCGTGTACGTTCTCTTTGATTTAGTCGATCTTTGATATCGTGGACTTGTTCTCTGGTAGCATAAAGACCACATCTTTTGCAGATGAAGTGTTTTGTTACAGGATCAAATTTCATAGGAATTTCAATTTCTTCTATGATCTTTTGGAGTCCTTCTTGGCTTCCACTTGCAGCCTGGCGCTCAAAGGCTGCCTTGCGTTCTTTTGCGACACATTCTGGGCAATTTACCAATGCTTTTGTCAAAAAATTTTTCCATAAAAGCGTTCCCACTTGTTAGGCGTGATCGCAAAGTTCTGGTACGCGGATTATATCGTCATCCCTTGCGGTCAGTTCGCCCATCGAAATACCGCGTACCAGACAATCTTAAAGTCTTCAAAAACACTATTATTTTTTGGCATCTAGCATCTGTGCCGCAAGCTTTGCGGTAGTCTTGGCTCCATTTGCTACAAAGTTTTTGCGAAACTCTTGTATTGACTCTTCGAATTTGGAGTAACTTTTTTTCAGCTCAAGAACTGCTGATACTACCTGTTTTTTGCTATTTGCACCAATTCCGAGTCTATGCTCTTGTGCCCACCTTATTTGATTTGACTGCTCATCATATACGGGAATGCCAATTATCGGTTTGCCTTTCACCCCAATTATTTCACCCATTACAGTATGGGAGCCGTTTATGACTACGTATCTGCAGAGCTCAAGGGCCACATCTTTTTGCTGCTCTGACAAAAACCCAATATCAATTTGAATCCAGTCGACTTTCTTTTCTAATGCCTCAGAAATAGAATAATTTTTGCCGTCTCTTCCAAGAACATTGTCTATTGCGGGGTCGCTTGTAGCATGCGAAATTATCCTTTTTTCATTTTTCATTTCTGGAGAAGCAAATACTTCTTTGTATTTTTTGCCAGTAATCTGATTAGTGGATCTATTACCGGTTCTCATCCAGTAACCAAATTCGTTGTTTTCAAGCAGTTTTTCAAGATCTGTCTTTTGATTTGATCTTGGTTTTCTGTCAGCTGCAAAATGGCCTGTATAGACTATCTTTTCTTTGAGTTTTTCTGGGAAGTTAAGATTGTACTCACACATAGTGTGTGGAGGAGGCGAGTCTGCAACAACAATCTTTGTTGCCTTGGCAATTTGTTTTGCGATAAATACGACACCTGGATAAAAATAAAATCTAGATTTCCACAATTTTGGCATAAACTGGTTTGTCACAAAAATGCAGTCGACTCCTCGATTGTATGCTAAGACGTTTGGGCCCATATCACCGTCGTTGATGACTAGATCAAACCCAATAGAATCAAATAATTTCGCTTCTTTTTTCAAATAACTGCGAACTTGGTTTACTAGGGGGGATTTTCCAGAAACTGGTAACAAAAAATTAAGCATTGATAAAAAAACATTTGGGCCGCACTTGCCATCTATTGGTGTGGGCATTAAAATTTCGTGAATGTTTTGTTTTTTGTCTGGGAATCTCTTTAAGAGTTTTTGATAAATTTCATCCTTGCTGGCATAATGGGTTTCATATTCATCTTTGATGAAGTTTGGGAGCTCTTCGTCAAGTGACATCATTCGGGAGTAATGTCCGTTACCCCACGAATAGATGAACTGGCCTATTCTCTTCACAGCCTCACTCAAAAAGAGCGGCATAAATTTTCAATGTTTTAACGAGTCCAAAATTTCGTGAGTGTTATTCAGCCCAACACTCACAGTTATTGTTTGCTTTGTCTTTAGGGCTTTTTGGGCAATGCCTAAAACATCTAAATCGTTTTTTGTAAATCTGAGTGTGCCAAGCCTTTCGATTCTGTGCAAGTATTTGCCAAGGCCGATCTCTTTTGCCGTATTGATTATAGAGTTATCAATTCCTGCAAGCACGATCCATGGTGTAAGCTTGTTTTGAAGTACGGTGTTGGCATTTTGATCAACAAACCAAGAGGGAAACGCGAGTGGGGAAAGTGGTAAAGACACTCTTTTAATTTTTTCTTTTTTTGCAACAGCACATAATATCTCAGTTGCTGCTCTGATTTTGAGCTGAAGCGATTTTGCATTTTCCTGCTTTAGCGGGAGATTAAAAAAGTCCAGTGTAACATGAGTGCTGATAGTTCTTGGCAAAATTCTGTTTATCATTTTGACTAGATCAAGCAAATTTGAATCATTGTAGCAGACTAGAATTTTGACATCAAAACCTTGCTTAATTGATTCAAGACAGCTGACTGCTGATAATTCATCAAAGATGCAGCAGACCATTTTTTCTTCTTGAGAGTTGTACGGTATTCCGCCATGACCGTTGTCTAAAAAGATCGAGATGTATGCGTTCTTTTTTGTGAGAAAGCAGTAAATCAGCTTATCGTATTTTTCCTCTGTTCCAGGTCTGCAGTCCATGTGATGAGCTTTCTCAATTAGTGACGATGTTGCCGCAACCTCCACGTCCTTTGGTAAATAACCAGAGGAGTGACCTTCTACTTTAATATGGAATTGGTCCCCCTTTAGCAAAAGATTTGTACCAATCTTTGCGATCGAGGAAACAAGAAGATCAAACTTGTTTTCAACGCGTTTTGATATTGTTATTTTGTCGATGCCAAAAATCAGGTTAATTGCAGAGGATGCAAAAACTGGGTCATTTGCGTCTATTATTATTAAATCACCATCTTTTGTAATTTGGTTGAATTGCTGGTTTTGAATTTTGAGAATTTTCTTGATATTTGTGATTAATTGGTTTTGCTTGTTTTTGGCAAAAATAGAAGGAAAAACAACTACAAAGGCAGCCTCATTCATTTTCTTTCATGCATTCTAGCTGTTTATAATTTTGATTTACTTGTTCAGCATCTCGTAATAATTATAAAACAACTTACGACCAAAATCAATGTGGCAAGATTCTCACAAGAAGAAATTGACAAAATTAACTTCAAGCTAAAAACGCCTGAGGATGCTCTGAGGTGGGCATATGATACTTTTGGTGACAAAATAGCCAAGGCGTCAAGCTTTGGGGCAGAAGATTCTGTAGTCACCGACATGATAACCAAGATTAACCCAAAGGCTAGATTTTTTACGCTGGATACAGGCCGACTAAACCAAGAAACGTACGATGTAATGGATGAGCTTGCAAAAAAATACAACATCAAATTCGAGGTGATGTTTCCTGACGCAAACGAAGTTCAAGAAATGGTGACAATAAAGGGAATCAATCTTTTCTATGAAAGTGTAGAAAACAGAAAACTTTGCTGTGAGCTAAGAAAGGTACGCCCACTAAACAAAATTCTAAGTACACTTGATGCATGGATTACAGGACTGCGACGCGACCAAAACGAAAACAGATCAAAGGCAGCGATGATTGAAGTTGACGACCTTCATGGTGGAATAATCAAAATTAACCCGATAATTGATTGGACGTGGGATCAGACACTAAATTACATTAAAGAACACAAAATACCATACAACAAGCTACTTGACAAAGGCTACACAAGTATTGGATGTGAGCCATGCACTAGAGCAATAAAACCGGGCGAGGATCTGCGGGCAGGACGTTGGTGGTGGGAATCTGACACACACAAAGAATGTGGTCTTCACATGGATCATTCTAAGAAATGACTGCACATGAAGGTGTTATCAGACCTCATGGTGGCAGGCTGATAAACAGAATCACACAAAAAAATCCAGACGGACTGTACTCTGTTTCAATAAGTGATGACTTGGCAAATGACGTCGAAAACATTGCAGACGGAATTTTTAGCCCACTTGAAGGATTTTTGCTTCAGGCTGACTTTGAGTGCGTCATAAAAAACGGAAGGCTTGCAAATGACCTTGCGTGGACAGTGCCAATTGTTTTAGATGTTGACAAAGAGACTGCAAACAAGATCAAGCAGTCAGGAGATGTGGCACTAAAGAACTCAAATGGAGAGTTTGCGATCTTGCATGTTGAAGACGTATATTCATTTGACAAACAAAAGACTGCTCAGGCTATTTATGGAACAACGGATGCAAATCACCCCGGTGTGGCAAAAACAAACTCGATGAATGAGTATCTGATAGGCGGAAAGATCGATTATATCAGAAAACCAGAGGATGACCTGATTAGAAAATATCGAATGACACCTCAACAAACAAGAAAAATGTTTTCAGACGCAGGTTGGAAAACAATTGTTGCATTTCAGACAAGAAATCCACCACACGTAGCACATGAAATGCTGCAAAAAACCTCGCTTACTACACATGATGGTGTTTTTGTCAATCCATTAATCGGAAAGAAAAAATCAGGCGACTTTGTCGACGAGGTGATCTTGGGGTCTTATCTTGCAATGATTGATAATTATTATCCAAAAAACAGATGCATTCTTGCAACATTACACACCGAGATGAGATATGCAGGACCAAAAGAAGCAATACATCATGCAATAATGAGACAAAACTATGGTTGTACACACATCATAATTGGGCGTGATCACGCAGGTGTTGGAAAATACTACTCACCGTTTGCAGCCCAAGAGATCTTTTCTGAATATACTGATATGGCAATAAAACCGATCTTTTTTCCAGCATTTTATTATTGCAAAAAATGCCTTGCATTTACAAATGAGCGTGCATGTCCACACTCCCCTGAATTCCATGAGCAGATTAGCGGAACAAAACTTCGAGCACTAATTGATGAGGGCCAATCGCCATCAGAATTCATAATGAGGCCCGAAGTCATCAAAGTAATTCTATCGCACAAAAAACCATTTGTGGAATAACATGAAATTATTAAAACCGGTTTTGTTGGTATCGGTGCTTGTGACATTTATGCCAGCATATAGCCAAGAGTTCACAAACGACTCGTTGGTACTGCAAACAATAGGTATTGCTGCAAATGAATTTAACAAAGTTCTAGGAGATTCTATGCCCCTGCCATTTGATACAACTCATGCTGGAAACTGGCAGATAACAATACAAAATGATCTTCTTTATGGAAATCCAAAAGGGAATGCAATAATACGAATTTACGATGCAAATATTGCAGATAAATTCGTTGAAATAGGAATGGGAAGCCCACCCGATCGTAGATTCTGGGTAACGATTGATGATCCAGAACGGGGCCTGATTCCTGCCACACGACTTGATATGGACGGATGGTATGAAGGCTCGAAAATTATTGCAGCATATAGTGATGCACAAGGTATCTCGGTAGGTAATGGAAAGAGAATTGTTGTAAGTAATGTTATCTTAGATAATTTTGTTGTTGGCAGCTATGCAGTATATGGTATGGATGAGCTAACTGACCCGCCTGCAATAAACTCTGGTACATTTAGCATTGATATAATATCAGGTGATGTATCAAAAAATCCAATCCATTATTATCCATATTATGTTACTGGTGCGGTAGGTGCATTAATCGGTGTATTGTTAATAGTTAAGAAGCGTTCCTAGTTTTGTAGTAATTACAGTATTTTTTGATCTTGCAGACATTACACATTGGTGAGATCGGCTTACAGATATTTTGGCCATACATCACAAACATATCATTAATTTTGAGCCAGTATTTTTTTGGAATTTTTTTTATCAGAGCAAGCTCTGTCTCTTCTGGAGTTTTTGTTTGAACCAGACCTAGTCTGTTTGATATTCTATGAACATGAACATCTACTGGAATTGCCGGTTTTTCATAGGCATAAACTAGAACACAGTTTGCAGTTTTGCGCCCAACTCCTGGCAGCTGGACAAGCTGATCCAAATTATCAGGCACGACTCCGCCATATTGGGAGTTGATTAATTTTGCAACATCGATTATTCTTTTTGCCTTTACGTGGTAGAATCCAATTGGCTTGATTATTTTTTCTACGTCCTTTAGTTTTGCATTAGCCAAGTCTTTTGATGTTTTGTATTGCAAGAATAACTGTCTAACTACCTTTGTTGTGTTTTCGTCCTTTGTTCTTGCTGAAAGAATCGTCCCTATTAGGATTGCAAATGGGTCTCCTTTTTCTACATCGTGGAGCTGTCGTAATGCAGTCATTCTTGGAGGCTTGACTGAATTCATGGTGTTTATCATGCCGCGAAGAATTTTTTCCATCGTTTATGTGAGACGTATTATGTCATAATAAGTTAGACTCGAAAACTTGGCATACAAGTATTATATTGCTAAAGCACAACCATCCTTGTGGAGCTAACAAAAGAAGAAGAACTTGCACTAAAGGGAGAATATGGCGAGACTCTGGAGACTGCGTACAGGATTCTTGTCGCAACAGGTGAGGCAACAAATGCAGAAAAACTAGTCCCAATCAAGTGGGCACATCTTTCTGGGGCTAACTATAACACAATTGGTGACGCAGGAGAGGAGTTTCTCTCAAAGCTCAGCCAAAGCGCAAAGGTAAAGGTGATGACAACAGTGAATCCAATTGGGTTTGACTTTGAGAAAATCTCAGGCTACAAGATTTCAGACGAATTCATAAAAAAACAGCAAAGCATTGTACAGTCTTATCAGAAAATTGGAATCACACCATCATTTTCATGCATTCCATATGAGATATTTGATCTGCCGCAAAAGGGAACACAGGTATCTTTTGCAGAAAGCAATGCCGCGATATACGCAAACTCGATTGCCAACCTAAAAACAAACAAGGAAAGCTCATTTAGTGCACTAGCTAGTGCGTTGACTGGAAAAAGTCCATACTCCGATCTTAGAATTAACGATAAACCAAACCTCACAATACGCATGAAACTTGAGAGGCCAGACGAGATGACGTTTGGCATGCTTGGATATTTCGCAGGAAAAATTGCTGACAACTCGGTTTCAATTTCAGGTGTTTCAGAAATGGACAAGCGAAGCTGCAAATCCCTGTGCGGAGGAATGGGAACATCGGGCAGATGCGGCAAGTTTGTTTTGGGCGAAGGAACGTCTGACTCTGAAAAGGTTGATTTTGATAAAAAAGAGATGCAAAAAATCTATGATGAGTTAAACACATCAGACCGTGGAGATTTAATCACGCTCGGCAGCCCGCAGCTGGGACTAGAAGAAATGTCGAGTCTTTCATCAATGCTCAAAGGGAGATCCTTTAAGAAACGTTGTATGGTTTTTTGTCCAAGAGCAGTACAAGAACAGGCAAGAAAGCTTGGATATACAAATGGACTGGAACACGCAGGCTGTGAAATTTTATCTGACTGTTGCACCTGCCTTACTCCACTAATTGGCAAAGATGATGTTGATTCTGTTACTACTAATAGCATAAAAGGCGCATATTATCTGAGAAATTCAAACGGAGTTAGTGTTAATCTAAAGTCACTACCACAGATCATCAAAGATGAGACAAAATGACACTCAAAGTAATAGTGAAGGGAAAAACACAGGGAAAAATTCTCAAAACAAACATGCCAATTAACTTTCTTGGCTCTGTTGACAAAAAGACTGGAATCATAAATGACAACAGACACGACTTGACAGGAAAATCACTAAAAGATACAATCCTAGTCTTTCCCCACGGGGTTGGAAGCAGTGTTGGGGCATATACCATATACTCACTCAAATCAAACAATTCTGCACCACTTGCAATGATATGCAAAAAAGTCGATCTCACAGTAGCATCAGGATGCGCACTTGCAAACATTCCACTAGTCATTGCAACAGAACAAGAATACGATCAACTTGAGGACGGAAAGCAAGTCACACTGGATGCGGAATCTGGTAAAATCCTATAGTTCTCTTCTTACTACCCGTCCCATTGGAGTTTCTTCTTTGAAGATTATCCCCTCAAAGGAAAAGACCTTTGTCTGCTTGTCCTTCCAGCAGTTGCTTGGAAGACCTGCCTTTTGACAAGTAAAACCCAAAAACTCTTCTTGGCTCCAGCCGTATTCTACTGGGACCTGTGGCAAAAGAAGACCAGAGTGATATCCCTGCTTGACCATTAGGCCATCTCTACCAACCTTGATCCTAGATGGAAGCTGCAATGGATCATCTACTTTCAGCTCAACTGGTGGGGTGAGTACAGTCACCTCAAAGGTGATCTTGTCGAGCTCTTCTGATTTTACTGGAGAAAATCTTGGATCCTGCGTTGCAGCAGCAATTGCCGCCTCAGGTAGCGCCTCATTGAGTCTTCTTGGCATTGGGAACCCTATGCAGCCACGAAGCTCATCTTGCAAGTCTATTGTGACAAATAATCCGGACTCAAATGAAAGCCGTGATCTCAAAGATTCATCAAGTTCTAGCTTGCGGCTGTTTGTGACAAATTCTGTTACTATCTTTCTTGCAGTCTGAACAAGAATCTCTCCGTCTTGGTCTGATACATTATAGCTGGCCATTTATTTCTGCGATCAGTTTTTCCAAGTTTCTAATATGGGTTCCCTCCCAGTAAATATGCTTACAGCTTTCACAAACCCAAAACTCTTTTACATTTTGAGCTATTTTTGGCGGTACTTTGTCGATAATCTGGTGCTTTTCTATTCCATGTATGACTCCATTACATACAGGGCATCTTGCGTTGCCAGGATTGAATTCATATTTTTTCAAACCAATCTTTTTTGCAATTTCTACTAGCTGCTCTTTTTCCGTATGTGTGACGATATCGACTGTCAAAATATCATGCTTTTTGGCATTATCTGAAACCTGACGGTCTTTTGTAATTATGGTGCGGCTTTCTTTTTTTGCAAGCAAAATTAGGTCTTCGTCGTCAATTGTAGCAGAATACTTGGAATCAAAGCCCAAAATTCGCATCTTTTTTGCAATTGTTCCAAGCATAGAATCTATTACAAAGCTAAGATTTTGGCTCAAGTTTTGACAATCCGACATCCACTATACGGCTTCCACCTGCTGGTAAAACCCGCACATAATCATCTATGGTAAAGTGTTTTGCAACATCTTCGTTTAATTTGATAAATTCAAGCCGAATTCTTTTTGCAACCTCGGGCATCTCAGAGTCTCCTGGTTCAATTATTACATAGCAAAGACAATTTTTCTTTATCGGCTCTTGTGGCCCACACGTGATAAGGTGGTATTCATCTTTTTGTAGTATCCCAACTGCCAATCTTAGATTCGGAACTTTGACGAAATTTTTCTGGCCTTCTAGGACAAAGGAGCCTCTTGAAAGGAACTGTCCACTCGGTGCTGCCTTTTTTACTTGATCTGGGTTTATCCAGTATGCGCTCACACCGTACATTGCTTCACGCCATGCCCTACTAAAACACGCAGTTGCATGCGCAACCTCATTTAGTGAATCAAACGGAATGGACTCTGGAACATCTTTTAGTATGAAAAATGGCGAGCCAAAAATTTCTGCGTGAAAAACCTTGTCATTTTTTTCAAGATGTTTTCGAATAATTGCAGAGTTTGATGACGAGTCTCTTCCACCTATGGCCAAGAATCCATCTGAGGTGTAAAACCACCTGTATCGCTCAAACCAGTTTTTCTTTCTAACTTGGGTAAAGGAGACAGATTCTTTTGCACTATGTGCCTGTGACTTGAGCTTTGTAATCTCTTTTTGGTTTTTTGCCTTTAGTGATTCAATTGAAGCTATTGCAGCAGATTGGCGCTTTGATTCATCAAATAATGTAGATGCAATTGCGGGAATTGAGGCATCAGTGCGGATCTGAATTTTTTCTCCGTCTATTTTGATGTAATCTAGTCCTTTTTCTTTTACTATCTCGGCATTTTGTGATTTGAGTATCTCAGCTGCTGCAGGATCAACTATTGTAGTTATGCCGCTTGAGCTTAGCCCAAAAAGTGATTTTGCGACACTTGAAATTTTTCCAGAAAGCTCTTTTACCTGTGATATCGCTTTATCCTGTTCATCTATTCTGCTTTGTATGTCGTTTATCTTTTTATCAAGTGAGCTGGACTGCGAGGCCTTGCCTTTTTCTAGCAGAATCTTTGAGAACACTTTGTCAAGACCTTCCATGAAGCTTGGAATTCTTTCATATTCAGAGTCTTGCGCATTCAAAATAATTGGATAAACATCAAGACTGTCTTTGGTTTTGACAATTACTGGTTCGTGATTGCCACTCATAACTTTCTGTGTTAGCGTTTTAGCAACCGTAGCTATCTCTTTGGCCTTATCATCTACGAGGCTACTGCCCGGCGTGTCAAAATCAACTTTAGCAACTCGTAGTATTTCTTCTGCATATTTTGAGGGCAGGCCAAAAGTTCTTCCAAACCATTTAACTATCGGAGTTGAGCTAGACTTGAGCTCGCCAAAGTCTTTTTCGCTGATATCAAGTATGTTGAGTCCTTTTTGTGGCGGCGGGGTGTATGTCATGCCAACCTGCAATTCTCTGTGCCGTACTTCGATTGAATGTAGCAAAGCCAAAATTTTGAGATCCTTATTACACAATATGATGTTGCCATCACCAAAAAACTCGCAAATTAACACAAACTCTTTGTCAAAACCAGAAAATTTCAGATACACGATCCTCTCAAGACCGATTTGCTCTATTTTTGCGAGCTTTAGGCGAGTCAGATCGTCACGTAATCGCTTTATCAACTTGTTTTCCTCAATTTGATCAATTCTAATGGTGCTAAGCCACATTCCAATTGTTGATACTACCAAAAACAAATCTGCATTCTGAGGATGATGTAGCTTGAATAGCATGCTGTCTTGGTTTATCGAATAGATGTTGTTTACATAGTAACCACTTGTTTTCTTTGATATTTCACCTACAAGAAAGGTCAGCTCTATTCCAGCCAGTGCCATAATGATCCAGTAGAAATCTGAAATATACTCTTACTGATGTCGAATACGCGACCAAACATTTTAAACCGGACATTATTGAGTCATCCTAGAAATTTCATTGACAAAACACCCAAAGAAGAAATCACCACCACACGACGACTCTAAAAAAGACGAGGATCAGCCAAAAACTGAGGCTGCTGAGAACCAAGATGAGGTAACAAGGCGCAAAAAACTACTCGATAAGCTGTTTTGGATTAGAATGGGCCTTGCAGCAATGGCTGGTGTTGCCGCAACGTTTCTTTTTGAATCAATTGATGGCGAGGAAAGAAGATGGGCATCAATTGGTTTTATGATCGTAATTTTCATAGTTTCCGTAATGATTGGAAAGGGGATGAGAATAGGGCTTCCGCCATCCGATAGGAAAAAGCTTGTCACAACTGGAATTGGAAGTTATGTGTTCATCTATCTGTTCATGTGGATTATCTCATATACTCTGACACACCACCCAGACACGGGCTTGATTCCGCTAAATCCACTTTAGAGTCAATTATGTGGAAATACAAAACGCCTGGCATACCTGATGAATATTTTGAGAGGACAGAAGAGGTTCCAATAACAAAAGAAGAAGTACGGGCAGTACAAATCAGCAAGGCAAGACTGGCTGCTGAGAATTTGGTTTATGACATTGGTTGTGGAAGCGGCTCAATAACAGTAGAGGCGGCTCTGCAGGTGGGGGCACAGGGAAAAATCTACGCAGTAGACATTGATCCAAAAGCAGTCGAACTTACGCAAAAAAATCTTGCAAAGTTTCAAATAACAAATGCTGAGATTATACTGGGAGATGCAAAGGAAAAGATAGATGCACTTCCAATGGCAGATGCCATTTTTATCGGAGGAACAGGTGGCGACACAAAAGACATAGTTAAACTGTGTAATCAAAAACTAAAGCCAGGTGCTAGAATTGTAATTGGAGTTATACTGATTGAGACACTGTATGCCATCCTGGATGTAATATACAAGCTCGACTTTGGTGACATTGACATTACACAGATTACCGTCTCAAAGAGCAAAAAGACCTCAACTGGAACGATGATGCTTGCGCGAAACCCGGTCACAATAATCTCTGCGACAAAAAACTAGTCCAATTCGCTTTTAACTAGGAAAATTTTGACTCAAGACATGCACGAGCTTATTTGTGTTGGTTGCGGTCCTGGAGATCCCGAATTACTTACAGTCAAGGCAGTAAAGGCAATACAAAGTGCACAAGTCATTGCGTGTCCTACGGCAAAGGAAGGCAAGCCAAGCATAGCACTTGCCGTCGTGGAATCTATAATTGACAAATCAAAGCCAGAGATAGTGAATTTGGTCTTCCCAATGGTAAAAGACAAGGAAACACTAGAGTCTACATGGGAAAAAAATACTAAAATTTTAGCTCAAAAGGTGCTTGAAGGAAAAAAAGTAGTGTATCTTACAGTTGGTGATCCATACCTGTATAGCACTTGGATCTATCTTCACAGGGAAATGCAAATCAAATATTCTGAGATAAAAATATCAGTAATTCCTGGAATTGTCTCGATGTTTACATTTGCATCAAAGGTTGGCCTAAGTCTTGCAGAGGGTGCTGAAACCATGGCCGTAATTCCATCGTGTTATGATCTGTCACGAGTAAAAGAGACTGCAAAAAACTGTGATACCATGATATTTCTCAAAGACGGTAGATATTTTGATCAGGTAATCAAGCTACTAAAGGAGGCGGGATTCTCAGATGATTCAATTTTTGCAATTGGGCAGGACCTTGGCACACCAAATGAAATAGTAAGAAAGATGAGACTGGGAGAAGTAAACGAAAACACGATGACTACAAAATATTTTTCGATAATGGTGGTAAAGCGTGTCTAAAGTTTACTTTGTCGGGTGTGGACCTGGTGACCCAGACCTTATCACAGTCAAGGCAAAAAAACTACTTTCAAAGGCAGATGTAGTTGTGTATTCTGGCTCTCTGATCCCACAGCAAATTCTCAAAATCTGCAAAAAGGCAAAACTTCACGATGCATCAGGTCTTGTTAGAGAAGAAATATTTGAAATCTTAAAGAACAAGGCACAAAAAAATGAACTTGTAATACGGCTCCACGATGGAGATCCTGCCATATATGGCGCAATACGGGAGCAGACAGACAACCTGCAAAAGGAGGGAATTGAATGCGAAATAGTACCTGGCGTGACATCATTTTTGGCTTCATCTGCAGCACTTGGATTACAGCTTACCTTACCAGGTATCACTCAAACCATAATAATCACAAGAGCAGAAAAACGCACTAAGGTTCCTGCACAAGAACAAATCGCAGAACTTGCCAAGCACAAATCGACTATGATATTTTATCTGAGTGTTCATCTCTTATCGGATATAGTAAAGGAGACTGTCAGAGGGGGTTACCCTAAGTCGACACCTGTAGCAGTGGTGTACAAGGCAAGCTGGCCTGATCAAAAAATAATTACTGGTACTTTGGAAGATATTGTAAAAAAAGTCTGGACAGAAAAAATAACAAGAACGGCCATCGTTTTGATCGGGGATGTGATACGGCCTAAGTCGTATGAATACTCTAAACTGTATGATAAAGCATTCAGTCATGGATATAGAAAAGCAAAGAAAAGCTTGTAAAATATTTTACAATATACTATAATTTAAAATAAAAAAAGAAAAGATAGGTTTGAACCTATGGTTGTGATAGTGCGTTTACTGTTCCGCCTATGTTTATGGTCCATCGTACTGTTAGAGAGTCACCATTGTTCACGGCAATTCCTGAGAATGTCTGTCTCGCAAACATTGAGTCAGTGCTACTGCTTGATGTTTCATTGAATAGGCCAGATTCTGTGACTGAAACACTGCCACCAGAGTTGTTGGTAAACGTCCTCTCTAATGTGATGCTAGACGCTGAAGTTGGTCCTGTACCAGTTGAATTGCTATATGTCTTTGTTGTAGCAACTCCTCTTGTCAGGCCAGAAGCAGCAGTTTCTGCTCCTAGATCAGTATCTGTTCCGTTAGCATTGACAGAACCAGTTCCTATAGCGATATACTCCCATGGTTGATTCAACGATCCAACACATGTATTGGTACCTACATTTGAACCAAGTCCTGCACCTGCACCATCATCTTGGAATAGAAGTTTAACAACACAGTCTTCGCCATTGTTTGTAATGACGTTGTCAGATTGTCTATATTCTTTTATGTTTCCATCAGTATCTCTTACAATAGTTTCGACATGACCCATCATGTATGCACCTGTATTCAGATTGTCAACAGATTTTTGGCCTATTAGACCTGAAACATTAGCTGTGAGCAAGCCCGCAACTATTGCTAGAGATATTCCCAGTACTATGGTCGGGTTATTTACTTTCATTAAAAGATCGTTGACTTGCGCCTATATAGAAATGACGGAAATTATATTAAACTAACAGCTCCAAATTGGCACAATTATGGCGATCTCCAAGTTCCAAGGCTTCTTAAGCATAATAAAGCCTTCAGCTTGCAAAATCTCTTAATTAATAATCCCAATTAAGGAAAATAATAATGATGCAATACTGGTTTGTAGTTGTTTTTGCTTTATCTCTTATCAATATTGCTTTTGCAGATGAACCAATTCCAATCACTGCATCTGGTACAATGGATCAAGTCAGATTTGATGGAAAGTGGTCTTTCGAAACAGAATGGAAGCAAGCTAGTCTAAACACTTATGCTTATGGGGATGAAATCATGATTTTACGTTCTGCCCATCAAGGAGACTTTGTTTATATCTTGATAGACATGTATACGGATGTATCTGTTGATAAAGAAGATAAAGCGATTGTGTGCTTTGATGCTGGTAATGAAAAAAACACTATTGCAGACTCTAATGATTTCTGTTTTATGGCATTAATGAGCATTGATACTGGAATTACATATCAAGGAAGCAAAAAGGGAGACCATAATTTCGAATTAGTCGAAAATCATCCAGAATTAATCGCGATTGGTGGTCAGTCAGATGAAAATGATAGGTATTCTACCATACCCCACTCCTCCTATGAATTTAAAATCCCAACAGAGGTAATAGGAAGAAATAGCGTCTACGGTTTTTATCTATCGGTATTTGATGCTAATTCTCAAAATTACTATAGCTATCCACTTAACATCACATCTATTAGCATATTTTCTAGTCCAAGCCAATGGGGGGAGATCTACTCTCCTGACAAATCACTTCCTGAATTTGATTTACCATTACTCTTAATGTTCCCAGCCTTGGGAATTGTATTGTATTTTACCAGACGCCAAAGAATCACTGAAAACTCTGAGCATGAATAAAACATCGCTTGAATACTTAAATCAAAAAATCATACGATGTAAAAAATGTCCAAGACTTTCATCATATGTCAGAAAAATCGCAAAAACTAAGGTAAAGCGATTCTATAATCAAAAGTATTGGGGAAAACCTCTTCCTGGCTATGGTGACATATACGCACAAATTCTCATAGTGGGATTAGCTCCTGCGGCTCACGGGGGTAATAGAACAGGACGAATGTTTACTGGAGATAGCTCAGGTGACTGGCTAGCAAGAGCTTTATTTAAGAATGGTCTTGCTACTAAACCATTTAGTCAATATCTTGGAGATGGATTTGCTCTTATCAACTGCTATATCACAGCAGCAGTTAGGTGTGCTCCACCAAAAAATAAGCCCACAAATAAAGAAATCAAAATGTGCTCCAGCTACCTTGAAGAGGAACTAACCTCACTAAAAAATATCCAAGTTATAATCTGCTTAGGCAGGATTGCATTTGATGCCGTTTGTAATATCTTAAAAGCTAAAAAAGTCAAATTTGCACACGCTCAAATAGTGCACCACTCGAAATTTACAATATTATGCAGCTATCATCCAAGTAGACAAAATACACAGACAGGTAGACTCGTATGGAAACAATGGAATGAAATCTTTGTTAATGCTAAAAAGCTCTTGAAAAATTAAAAAAAGAACTATCGTCTTCAGGCTCTACTCGTACGTAGAAGAGCTTGATTGAGACGAAAGTCCTGAGGGAGAGGGTACTGATGGGAATCGTTCCCCGATCTGCTGCTCTGCAACAGCCGATGCTTCTTGCAATATCTTGTCTGTCTCCTCACTTGAGATATCAGATTCAACGCTGAACGCGTCTCCAGCAAGTGAATCCATCATGAGGCCACCTAGTGTCTGTGTCATTGCGTTAAGCTCTGCATCTGCTTCTGGCATGAATCGTCCAAGCGATGATCTCAACCCTTTCATGGTTGACATTGCTGGACCAATTGCCACCATCGCATCGCCCAGGTCATGGATGGTAGTCAAACGGAGCTGTACTTGTTCTAGTGCTATTCTTGCATTGCTTAGCATCTTTGTTACTTTGCGTATTTCAGCTAGTTCGTTTGATAACACGCGACTTGCGCTTGTGTCATGTTGTTGCATTGCAGCTACGATTCGTTTAAAAAGTTGAGCGTCACGTTCGTGCAGTTTGTTTAGCATTGAATCCATCTTTGAAATTTGTAGTTGCAGTTTGTTTACTGCTGTTTGGATTCTTGGTTTCAATGCACCTTGCGGTTTAACAGAGTCTTTAACTTTGTCTGTAAAACTTGCAGTGTCTTGACGTGCCCAATTCTTCTCGAAGCCGGTCATACGCAACTGTTTTGAATTTGATTCTTAATTGACATAGTGCATTATAATCAACTGATGTGTAAATTTAGCTGACAAAATGTAAATTGTAAGAAATGCAAGATGGAATATGAGTAGAGTAGTTGTTTTTGATTCTGGTTTTGGCTCATTATCAATAATTAGTGCAATTCAAAAAGTAGCAAAGTCTGAAATTATCTACTTTGCAGATCAAAAACATTTTCCATATGGAAGCAAATCAGTTCCTGAATTAAATAAAATAATTATAGATTCAATTTCAAATTTAAAAAGAAAATTTAACCCAGATCTTATAGTAGTTGCATCCAATACTCCATCATTGTTACTAAGAAAAATATTCAAAAACGATAATTCATTAGTCGGTGTGTTACCTCCGTTACGACAAGCACAAAAAATTACAAAAACAAAATCAATTGCAATTCTTGCAACAAATTCAGTTGTAAAGAGTGGTTCATTAAGAAGTTATATAAAACAAAATCTTACGAATGATGTTCAAGTTGTAAAGATTGATGCGAGCGAATTAATAAGTCTAGTAGAATGCGGTTTATTTATTTATAATGAAAGCTTTTGTATTGAAAAAATAAAACTTCTACTTGAAAAAAAGATCCAAACAAAAAGAATTGATGTTATTACTTTATCGAGTACGCACTTACCATTTTTACTACCAATATTGGTAAAAATTTTCCCTGATGTTAAATTTCTTGATCCAGCCAGTATAGTTGCATATGCAATAAAAAATAATAAATTGTTTTCATCATCAAAAAAGAACTCATTAAAAATTTTTACCAGCGGCAATGCAGACAAGTTTCAAAGTTTTTTGCATAGCATCGGAATCAGAAATACTGTAAAAAGGATCACTTTCTAATTTTCTAGATATAGAATTCATTCAAAAATTACAAACTAACAATTTAGTTTCTATTTTGAATGAAATTTCTAAATTAATATTTACAACCATAATGGAATTATAAAAACTAGTTTTTACCGTAACGGCACTAGGATCTTTTGTATAATTCCTCACTCTTTATGTGAATTTTTCTGCCAGTAAATCTATCATGATTTATCTAAGTCACTGGACAGTTTTTGGATACTATTTAGCTTATAGGCCACATTACAAAATTTTTGATTTTTTTCAATTTTGTAATCTTTCAAAGTTGGAGTAAGTAAAAATTGAATCAACTGAAACTTGTCTCAATTACTTTAGTTTTCTGTTTAACACTTTCTACTTTTAGCTCAGTTAACGGAGTTACAACGTCGTTTGATGCTGGCGATCAAAACTCCGACCACATGATCACTATGGTGTCTCCAGGACCGAGTGTAAATATTGTCGTTGATATTGCAGAATATTCTGTTAAGAGATATAGTGGTGAAGTATCAGTCTATTTATTAAAACAACCCACAGTGGGTCGTACCATTACATTGTCAGAAGAAATGAATTTTCTTAATTCTGGCTCTGATGAAATATTCCTTTTACAGCATAATCAGGAAAAAAGAGCTTTACTTGAAAGAATTTTTAATTTTAACAAGTTTAAACATGATAAGATTAAATCCTTCCAACTCATCGATGATCCAACAGTGGAATCAGCATATGTTTCCCCTGATCAGCTATACTATAGTGCCCTTATTCTACCGCCTATTGGTTTTGAGTTACCAAGCATTTTCCCAATTGGGGCATTATTTGATCTAGATGTATTTTCATTTATTGAATACAAGCAAGTCATCAATACAGGATCTATTCTAATTTATGATGTTTCTAACACTATCAGGGATACAGGTGTACAGCTGCTTACCCCTTCATCTCCAGTTATTTTCATTTTCGCCCTTTCGGCAGTTTATGTTATTGTTAGATCTGAAAAACCAAATATTAAACTTCAAAATCATAAACAATTTTTATCCCTCATTTTATTTTCAATTTTAGCATTATCTACAGTTATCACTCCTTATTCAATTTCTGCTACATATTGGCCTACGGCATATGCTGATGATTCGATGAATTTGACTGATACTGATGATCAGGTACAAGAGCAGCTTGCCCTTGAAATATCAGAATTGAATGATTCTAATACTGATATCACTCTAATTGATCTCTTTCTTTCCACTATTGATAACTCTGATACTTTGCCATCCGAAATCCTACCAGCTGAATTCGACTCTATAATCACCAACTCGACTCTCCCAATCACCAACTCGACTCTCCCAATCACCAACTCGACTCTCCCAATCACCAACTCGACTCTCCCAATCACCAACTCGACTCTCCCAATCACCAACTCGACTCT